>Ga0209172_10000197_pt1 | contig 181334 bp, 180 predicted proteins | sample LarsenN4metaG_FD_184113 | JGI IMG/M metagenome (GOLD analysis project Ga0209172, IMG submission 184113) | Hot spring sediment bacterial and archeal communities from British Columbia, Canada, to study Microbial Dark Matter (Phase II) - Larsen... ... | reverse complement strand
CGGTGGGATGAAGCCCTCTCGCCGGCAGCACCCCAACAGGCAACGGTAGGAGCTTCAACCATCAAAACGCTCATGCGGTACCCTGCTATCGCTAGAAAAGACACGATTTCCAGGACACACTCCTAGCGCGCCGCAGCACCCGGCCTGAATGACCGAAGGGAACAGGGAAGACCCCTGTTCCCTTTCGGCCTTCTCTCCACCGCCGTCGCCGGTCAGCGGTGATCGCCGGAGGCCTTGTCCTCCTTCAACACCGTGGTGTCCAGCTTGCGCACCAGACCGGGCAGGTACTTCGGGAGCAGCGCGCCGATGACCACGAAGAGGGCAAGCAGTCCGAGGAAGAGGTACACGATGTCGAGTTCACGCACCCCCATCACCCCGACGAAGGGGTTTCCCTCCAGGCGGCGATGAACCCTCTCCCGGTCCGTAGGCCCGGCGCAGGAACGCCCGCGCGTCGTCCGCCGTGCGCAGGGTCCCCTCCAGCTGCCCATCGAGGACCGCTTCCAGCATCTCCTTGAACCGCGGGCCCGGCCGATAGCCCATGACGATGAGATCGTCCCCGGTGAGCAAGGGGGCACGAGGAGGGTGCTCCCGCCGCCGCGCTTCCCGCGCGGCCATCGCCCACTCGTACACGCTGAGATCGCCGTGGCTTGCCAGGCAGTCCGCCCGGTGCAGCTCGAGGTGATCCTCGGCGTCGTCCTGGAGCAGGAAGCGCGCCGCCCGGGCGGGGCGCATCCTGGGCAGGTCCTTCACCCGCAGGTGGTCGCGCACCAGGGCGACGATGCGCGCGGTGTCCTGACCCGAGACGCGCAGTCGCCTGCAGATCGCCTCCGCCATCCTGGCCCCGACCTCGTCGTGTCCGTTGAAACGGATGCGGTCCGTCTCGGCGTAGGTGGGCGGCTTGCCGACATCGTGCAGCAGCGCCGCCATCGCCAGGACGGGGTGGGGCTCGCGGAGGGATTCCAGGACCAGCGCCGTGTGTGTGAAGACGTCTCCTTCGGGGTGGAACTCCGGCGGCTGGGCCACCCCGACCATCGCCTCCACTTCGGGAAGGATGGCGGCGAGCAGGCCGCTCTCGTGCATCAGGCGCACTCCCCGGCCCCGCCCCGGGCTCACCAGCGTGCGCTGAATCTCGTCGCGGATCCGTTCCGCGCTGACCAGAGTCACCGTCTCGGCCCGCGCCCGCACCGCGGCGAAGGTGGCCGGTTCGACCTCGAACCCAAGCTCACAGGCCAGGCGCACGGCCCGCAGCATGCGCAGGCGATCCTCCAGAAATCTGGCCGCCGGATCGCCGATCGCGCGCACCAGCCGCCGGGCGATATCCTCGCGGCCGCCCACGTAGTCGATCGTCGTGGATGTCAACGGGTCGTGCAGGAGGCCGTTGATCGTGAAGTCGCGGCGCTGCACATCCGTGCGCGCGTCGACGAACTCCACGCTGCTGGGCCGCCGGCCGTCCAGGTAGGGTCCCTCGGCCCGGAAGGTGGAGATCTCGAAGTGGTGGTCGCCGAAGGGAACCACAACCACGCCGAACCGGGCGCCGACCAGGAGGGCGTCGGGGAAGTACGCCTGCACCTGCGAGGGCAGCGCGTCGGTGACGATGTCATAGTCGTGCGGCTCGCGCCCCATCTCCAGATCGCGCACGCAGCCGCCGACCCAGTACGCGGCGTGACCTCGGCCGCGCAGGAGGCGGACGAGCTCGGTAGCGCGCTCGCGGAGACTGTCCATGCGCGACGTCCCGCCCTCCGGCGTTCCCCCCGCCTAGCGTCCCCCGGCCCGCGCACTCAGTCGGAGACGGGCCTGGATGATGGCCTGATGCAGCTGCTGATCGCGGGAGGACTGGATCAGTTCGGCGCTCATCGGCACGACGACGTCGGGCCGCAGCCCACGCCCCTCGACCATCCTCCCCTGACGCGTGTAGTACCGTGCCGTCGTCACGCGGATGCCCCACCCTTTGGGCAGCGGAGGGATGGACACGCTCTGGACCGTCGCCTTGCCGTAGGTAGTCAGGCCGACCAGCGGCGCGCCGGCGTCCTGGAGGGCGCCGGCTACAATCTCACCCGCGCTCGCCGTCAGCCCGTCGACGAGCACCACGACCGGTCCGGGAAACGGCTGCACGGGCTTCACGTTGAGCGGAACCAGACCGCCGCGGCGCTCCTCCATGGCGACGATGCCATCGTGGAGGAAGAAGCTGGCCACGCCCACGGACTCGTCAACCAGTCCCCCCGTGTTCCGCCGCAGATCCAGCAGGAGGGCCTGTGCGCCCCGGTGCCTCAGGGCGGCGAGGGCCCGGCCGACGTCGGGCGAGCTGTCCCGGCTGAACTCGAGCAGTCGCAGGTAGGCGACGCGGGAGTCGATCAAGGCAAATCGCACCGGGCTCTCGCGGACGACTTCCCGGGTCAGGGTCAGCCGGATCATCGCGGTGGCCCGCTGGGCGACGACGGTGACCACCGTTCCCGGCCGGCCGTGCAGGGCGTCAAGGATCCGGTCCGGGGTGCGGCCGGTGGTGGGCTGGCCGTTGATCTCGACCAGGGCATCGCCAGCGAGCAGACCGGCGCGCGCGGCGGGTCCGCCGGGGGTGACGTCGCTGATGACGGTCACGCCCGCGGACGCGTGCACCTGCACGCCGATCCCGGCGTGCTGCCCACGCAACCCCTGCAAGTACTCGGCAAACTCCTCCGGAGGAAAAATCGCAGCCTGCGTATCGTCCAGCACCTGCACCATGGCCCGGAGGGCCGCGCCGAGCACGAGATCGGCGCGGGCAGGCGCGAGGCCGCGTACAGTCGCCGCCAGGTAGAGGGCCGCGGTCTCGAGGTCTGCGGCCTCGTCGCCTGTGAGGCTCGGGGGTGCGCCGGTGGAGGCGAGCTGACCCTCGACGGCGGTGAGCGCGCTGGTCAGGAGGGCCTGCGGGTCGGGTCGCCGGAGCGCGTACTCCTGGATGAAGACGTACGCCTCGCGGAGGAGCGCGGTCGCATCGGTCTCGGCCGATCCCTGCGCCCCGATGGGCGGGGCGGGCAGCAGGAACAGGGCCGCCAGCAGCAGGGCCGCGAGCCGCCGCATCGCGAGTCGCTCCGTCAGGCCCGGGCGAAGGCGCGCGTGCCGACCCGCGTGATGATCCCGCCGCCCAGCACGCGGTCGCCGTCGTAGAGGACCACCGCCTGACCCGGCGAGGCGGCGCGCAGCGGCTCGGCAAAGCGGACGGCCGCCTCGGAGGGATCTGCCCCCGGGCGCACCCACGCCTCGACGTCGCGGGAGGCGTGGCGCACGCGGGCGGTAACGCGCCGTTCGCCGGGAAGCGTGGGGAACGCGATCCAGTTCATCTGCGACGCGGTGAGCTCATCGCAGAGGAGGTCCTGGGCGCTGCCGACGATCACGGCGTTGCGCTCCTGATCGACGGCCACGACGTACAGCGGCTCACCGCCGGCGAGGCCGAGCCCGCGGCGCTGGCCGACCGTATACCGCGCGATTCCCTGATGGGTGCCCAGCGGGCGGCCGTCGCAATCGAGGATGGGGCCCGGCCGCAACGCCTGGGGCCGGAAGCGCGCGACCACGTCGTGGTACGAGCCGGCGGGCACGAAGCAGATCTCCTGGCTGTCGGGCTTGTCCGCCACCGGCAGACCGAGCGCGCGCGCCATCTCGCGCACCGCACCCTTGGTGTGCTCGCCGATCGGAAGGCGCAGCCGGCGCAGCTGCTCCTGGGTGAGGCCGTAGAGGAGGTAGGACTGGTCCTTGCGCGCGTCCCGCGCGCGCAGGAGGTGATAGCGGCCGGAGGCCTCGTCGTAGGCGACGCGCGCGTAGTGGCCCGTGGCCACACCGTCGAGCCCGAGGGCCGTCACCTTGTGGAGGAGGAGCGAGAACTTGATGGCCTGGTTGCAGGCGATGCACGGGTTGGGGGTGCGCCCCCGCGCGTATTCCTCGGCGAAGTAGGTGATGACCGAGACCTCGAACTCCTCGCGCATGTTCAGGACGTAGTGGCGGATGCCCAGGCGGCGGGCTACGGCCCGGGCGTCCTCGACGGCCGACACCCCGCAGCAGGTCCTGGAACTGGTGTCGGAGGGGGGCAACCACGTTGGCCAGAGGTTCATGGTGATACCGATGACTTCATGGCCCTCGGCCGCCAGCACCGCCGCGGCCACCGCGCTGTCCACCCCGCCGCTCATCGCGACGGCCCATCGCTCCACGCCGTCCCTCCCTGAGCAGACAGTCTCACGTATCATAGCACTACTCCGGCCGGTACCGCTTGATGCCCTTCCACCACAGGCGGAGCCGCCGGCCGATCTCCGCCTCGAAGCCCTGGCCGCTCGGTTCGTAGTAGAGATGTCCCCGCACGCTGTCCGGGACATACTGCTGGGGCGTGAACCCTCCCGGGTAGTCGTGGGCGTACTTGTAGCCTCGACCATACCCCAGCTGGCGCCCGGCCTGCGGATGGCTGCTGTCGCGCAGGTGCGGCGGGACGGGGTCGGCACGTTCCTCCGCCACGTCGCGGCGGGCGGCGCCGATGGCCCGGACCACGGCGTTGCTCTTGGGGGCGGTGGCGATGTAGATCGCCGCCTCGGTCATCGGAATCTGGGCCTCGGGCAGCCCGACGTACTCCACGGCCTGCGCCGCGGAGGTGGCCACGACCAGGGCCATGGGATCGGCGAGCCCGACGTCCTCCGCAGCGTGGACCACCATCCGCCGGGCGATGTAGCGTGGATCCTCCCCTGCCTCCAGCATGCGCATCAGCCAGTACACGGCGGCGTCGGGATCGGAGCCGCGCATGCTCTTGATGAAGGCCGAGATGTGATCGTAGTGCGCGTCGCCCGCCCGATCGTAGCCGAGCACGCGGCGCTGGGAGACTTCCGCGATCACTTGTGCCGTAATACGGCGAACACCCTGCGCATCCGGCACGGCCAGCGCCGCAAGTTCCAGCGTATTGAGGGCGATGCGGGCATCGCCGCTGCTGACCGCCACGAGATGAGCCAGAGCCTCCTCGTCGAGCTGCACACCGAGACGCCCCAACCCCCGCTCGCTGTCGGTCAACGCGCTCGCGACGATCGCCCGGATGTCGTCGTCGCCCAGCGGCTCGAGGCGATAGACGCGCGAGCGCGAGACCAGGGTGGCGTTGACCTCGAAGAACGGGTTCTCGGTGGTGGCGCCGATCAGGACCAGCGTCCCCTCCTCCACGTGGGGGAGGAGCACGTCCTGCTGCGCCTTGTTGAAGCGGTGGATCTCGTCGATGAAGAGGATCGTGCGCTGCCCGTGGAAGCGGCGGCGATCCTGGGCCCGGGCGATGACCGCCTTGAGATCGGCCACCCCGGCGGTGACGGCATTGACCTGCTCCACGACCGACTTCGTGGCCGCGGCGATGATGTGCGCCAGCGAGGTCTTCCCCGTGCCCGGCGGGCCGTAGAGGATGAGCGAGCTCAACTCGTCCCGCTCGATCGCCCGGCGCAGCACGCGGCCCGGGCCGACCAGATGCTGCTGGCCGACGAACTCGTCCAGGGTGCGGGGCCGCATCCGGGCGGCCAGCGGGGCGGTCGCCTCCCGTGCGGCGGTGGAGGCCCGATCGAACAGGTCCATGCTCCGATCGTAGCATACCGGCCCCCTCATTCTTTGCCGCCGGGAAACCCGCCCGGCAGGAAATCCAGGACTGGCGCGGTATTTCGAAGGCGGCACGTATTCCAGCGCCTCAGGGGGGATCCAATGGCGAAAGCGATGACGAAGTCGAAGACTGCCGACTACCTGGCCGGCAAGCTCGACGTTTCGAAGAAGCAGGCGATGATGTTCCTCGACGAGCTGGCCAACCTGGCCTACAAGGAGGCGAAGAACTCCTTCACCCTGCCGGGATTGGGCAAGCTCGTGCTGGTCAACCGGAAGGCGCGGATGGGCCGCAACCCGCAGACGGGGCAGCCGATCCGCATCCCGGCCAAGCGCGTGGTGCGCTTCCGCGTGAGCAAGGCGGCCAAGGACGCCATCCTCGGCGCCCGGTGAGATGCCCGCGTCCAACTGAACAGGGCCGGAGATCGCGAGATCCCGGCCCTGTTCCCGTCTGTCCCGCCGTGCCGTAAGGCTGCAGTCCCCAACCTGCTATCAATAAGTGGGTGCCCTCCCGGCCGCTTCACGCGTCCCCATGCCGTCTGGGGCTGGCCCTCCACGGCCGAAGCCGGGCTCCCGGCGTCGTGCGTGTTGGATCGGGACTGTCATCCTCCACGCGCACGGCAGGAACGCTCCGCGTTCATCATACGTCCCCGGTCTCATCCGGCGCAAGGAGGAAGTTCAGGGCTGCAGGCGGGTCGGGCCCCGGAACAGGAAGGTCGCCTCGCGCAGGTTCGCCAGCCCCAGCAGGACCATGAGCATCCGGGCGAGCCCCGCCCCGAACCCCCCGTGGGGCGGACACCCGAAACGGAAGAAGTCCAGGTAGAACTGGATCGGCTCCAGGTTCAGGCCCTTCTCCCGGGCCTGGCGGACCAGGACGTCGTAGCGGTGCTCCCGCTGCGAGCCGGTCGTCACCTCCACCCCTTTCCACAAGAGGTCAAAGCTCTTCGTCAGCCGGGCGTCGCCTTCGTGGCGCATGTGGTAAAAGGGGCGGACGCCGATCGGATAGTCGGTGACGAACACGAACTCGTGGCCGAACTCCTCGGCGGCGTACTCCCCCACGAGTCGCTCCCCCGTCGGATCCAGGTCCTCGCGCCGCTCCTCGGCGGGGGTGTGACCCCTGCGGCGGACGATCTCCTGCGCCTGCGCCATCGGTACTCTGGGGAACGGAACCGAGGGCACCGTGATCTCGACGGAGAACGTCTCGCGCACGGCGTCGCCGAACCGCGCCCGCAGCTGCTCCAGGACGTAGCGCAGCCACCGCTCCTCGAAGCTCATCACGTCCTCGTGCGAGCTCACCCAGGACATCTCCATGTCGAGGCCGGTGAACTCCGTGCTGTGACGGGTGGTGAAGGAAGGGTCCGCGCGGAAGACCGGGCCGATCTCGAACACCCGGTCGAATCCGGCGGCCATCGCCATCTGCTTGTAGAACTGCGGGGACTGCGCGAGATAGGCCGGGCGCCCGAAGTACTCCAGCGAGAACACCTCGGCCCCGCCCTCGCTCGGACTGCCCATCAGCTTGGGGGAATGGATCTCCAGGAACCCCTCCCGGATCCAGAACTCCCGCATGGCGTGCTCCGCGGCCGTCTGCACCTCGAAGATCAGGTGGTTCTCGGGGCGCCGCAGGTCGAGGTACCGCCAGTTCGCCTGGACTTCGGGATTCGGGTCGGAGGGACCGGTCGGGTCGAGGGGCAGCAGCGGCTCGGCCTGGGACTCGACCCGCAGGGAGCGGATCTGGATCTCGACCCCGCCGGCCTTCACCACCGGGTTCTCGATCACGACGCCCTCGACGGTCACCGCCGATTCGCGGGTCAGGGCCGAGATCACGTGGTTCAGCGCCGCGCGGGCGTCGGACTTCTCGACCACGGCCTGGCACACCCCGGTGTGGTCCCGCAGGATCAGGAACTGGATGCGCTTTTGATCCCGGACGGTCCGGATCCAGCCCTGGACCCGGACCTCGCGGCCGACATGCGCGCGCAGGTCCTTGATCAACGTCCTACCCATGGCCCACACGCGCGCGCAGGTATCCCGGCACCTCGCCGAACGCCACCTGTGCCTGATCGCCCGTCTGCATGTCGCGCAGCCCGGCCCGCCCCGCGGCGACCTCCTGCTCGCCGACGATCACGGCAAACCGGGCGCCCAGCCTGTCGGCGCTCTTCATCTGGGCACGCAGGCTGCGACCGGCCATCTCTCCCACGGCGTGCACCCCTGCGGCGCGGATGGCGTCGAGCAGGCGGAAGGCTGCCTCGCCGACACCGTCTCCGGCCGAGGCCACGAAGGCGTCGAGTCCCGTCCGCACCCCGGCCTCGGGGATGGACAGCCCTTCCGCCTCCAGGACGAGGAGCAGCCGATCAAGACCCAGACCGAATCCCACGCCGGGGACATGAGGGCCGCCCAGTTGCTCGGCCAGGCCGTCGTAGCGGCCGCCTCCCAGCACCTGGTGCTGCGCTCCGCCCAGCCGTCCGGAGTGGATCTCCGCCGCGGTGCGGGTGTAGTAGTCGAGTCCGCGGACGATGTATGGATCTTCGAGGTAGGAGATCCCGATCGCCGAGAACAACCGCTTCACCCGCGAAAAATGCTCCCGGCACTCCGCGCACAGGAACTCCGGCATGAGCGGTGCGCCCCTGGCCACCTCCTGATCCTGCGGTTCTCTGGACTCCAGGATTCGCATCGGATTCGTCTCCAGCCGGCGCTGGCTGTCGCGGCTCAGCTTCTCAAGATGCGGGCGGAAGTACCGCCGCAGCGCCTCGAGGTAGCGCGGCCGGCAGACCGGATCACCGACGCTGTTGAGGCGCACCGTCGTCTCGGTCAGCCCCAGGGACTGCACCAGCCGGATCGGGAGGCTCAGGACCTCGACGTCCGCTTCCGGCGCATCGCTGCCGATGACCTCCCCACCGAACTGGTGGTGCATCCGGTAGCGGCCCCTCTGCGGACGATCGTACCGGAACATCGTGGCCAGATAGTACAGGCGCATGGGCTGGGGGCGGGAAGCCATCCCGTGTTCCAGGTACGCGCGCACCACCCCGGCGGTGCCTTCCGGCCGCAGGCTCAGACTCCGTCCGCCGCGATCGGTAAAGGTATACATCTCCTTCTCGACGATGTCCGAGGTCTCGCCGGAGGTCCGCTGGAAGACCTCGGTGTGCTCGACCACGGGCGTGCGGATTTCCTGGTAGCCGAAGCGCGCGGCCCAGGCGCGGGCGTAGGCCTCGAGCGCCTGCCACCGCCCGACCTCCTCGGGGAGAATGTCGTGCATCCCGCGCGGCGCCTTCATCACGGCGTCAGGTTCACCTCCCCCGTGTCATACGCGCTCGACCCCGCGTTCCCTGTCCAGAGTATGATAGGAGGGGACCCGGCGCAAACCGAATGCTGCTTGCCGGGTCGGCTGACGGGGGTGCGGGATGCAGGCCATCATCCTGGCCGGGGGAAAGGGCGAACGGCTGCGGCCGTTTACGGAAGACCGCCCGAAGTGCATGGTGGAGATCCTGGGGGTGCCCCTGCTGGGCTATCAGCTGCAGTGGCTGTCCACCCAGGGAGTCACCGACGTCATCATCTCCTGCGGATACCGGCACGAGGTCATCGAAGGTTACTTCGGCGGCGGAGAGAAGTGGGGCGTGTCCCTCCAGTACTCGGTGGAGTCTCAACCGCTGGGCCGCGGCGGGGCGCTCAAACTCGCCTTCGGCCTGCTACTGCCGGGCGAAGACCTGTGCCTGGCGACCAACGGCGACGTGGTGACGAACGTCCGCATCAAGCCCCTGGTGCAGGCCCACCGCCAGAACGGCTGTCTGGCCACGGTGGTGCTGGCCCCCTTCATCAGCCCGTACGGGATTGTGGAGGTCGACGCCGACGACCGCATCGTGGCCTTCCACGAGAAACCGGAGCTCCCGTACTGGATGAACGCCGGCATCTACATCCTCTCGCGCGAGGTCGAACGCCTCCTCCCCGACCAGGGCGATCACGAGGACTCCACCTTCCCGCAGCTGGCGGAGGATCGCCGGCTCGGCGCCTACAAGTCCCGCGCCTACTGGCGGTCGGTGGATACCGTCAAGGACATCACCGAGGTGAGCAAAGAGCTGGAGAAACGCCTGATGACGTCGTTCCTCGCCTGAGTCCGGCTTCCGGACCGACGCCGTTCGTTCAATCAAGGCCAGGACGCCGCGACCAGCCCGCGGCCGCCTCGTAGGCCGCCCCGACCTTCAGGACCGTCGCCTCGCCGTCCGGTGGCCCCACGATCTGCAGGCCCGCCGGCAATCCCGCACGCGTGTAGCCGCAAGGGACGGAGAGCGCCGGAAACCCGGTGACGTTGAAGGGGTTCGTGAAGCGCGTCAGTTGCACGCTCATGGCCAGCGATGTCCCGGCGCTGGACTCGGGCTCCTCATCGATCGGGGACGCCGGCACCTGCGTCGTCGGGGTGACCAGCACGTCGACCTGGTCGAAGACCCGCAGGAACTCCCGCCGCAGGAAGGCCTGCGCCTTCAGACCCGCCAGGTAGTCGGGTCCGGACAGGAAGAACCCGCGCAATAGACGCGTCCGCACGTCCGAGCCGAAGTCCTGCGGGTGCGTGCGCAGCCGCCGGTCGTGGAACGCCGCGGCCTCGACGGACATGACGACGGCGGCCGCCGCCCCCGCGTATGCCGCGTACGGCACGTCGAGGTCGCGCACGGCCGCCCGGAGATCGCCGATCATCCGGACCGCCGCGCCGGCCAGGTGCTCGACCTCGTCGTCCAGCCGCTCCCAGAAGAACGTGCGCGGGACCCCCACGCGGATCCCGGTGAGATCCGCCACCTCGTCCAGGACCGCGGCTACGCCGCGGTCCGGCGCGCGCCCGGCCATGACGTCGAGAAAGACGGCGGCGTCCCGCACGGTGCGCGCCATCGGTCCCGCGTGATCGAGAGACCAGGACAGCGGCACAATCCCGTCCACGGGGACGCGACCGTACGTCGGCTTGATCCCGACCACCCCGCACAGCGACGCGGGGATGCGGATGGAGCCGCCGGTGTCGGTCCCGACCGCGCCCGCGCACAGCCCGGCGGCCGCGGCCGCGGCCGACCCTCCGCTCGACCCGCCGGGAATGCGGTCCGGGTCCCACGGATTGCGCGTGGGACCGTGGTGCGGGTTGATGTTCGTCACGCCGTACGCGAACTCGTGCAGGTTGGTCTTGCCGATCACGATCGCGCCGGCCTCGCGCAGGCGGGACACCAGCGGCGCGTCGGTGCGGGGCGTCCGGTGGAACGCGGCGTGGGCCCCGCAGGTGGTGGTCACCCCGGCGATGTCCACGATGTCCTTGACCGCCACCGGCACGCCCGCCAGCGGTCCGAGCGGCCGCCCGGCGCGCGCTGCGTCGTCCACGGCGCGCGCCTGATCCAGCGCCACATCGGAGAGGATCTGCGTGAAGGCATTCAGGCGAGGCTGCAGTCGTTCGATCCGCCCCAGGAACGCCTCCACGAGCTGGCGGGCGGAGAGGTCGGCCCGGCGCACGCGCCGGGCGATCTCTGTCGCGGGCAGGAAAGCGAGCTCAGCCGCGTCCATCCGTGTCCGCCCTCAGGGGGGACACCTCGAGGTCGAGCGGGAGCTCTCTGAGTCGCTGGGCGGCATTCTGGATGCGCTCGACTTCGGCGGCAAGATCCCGCGCACGCGCCCAGTCCACGGCCAGGCCCATCGCCGCCGCGGCCCGGAGCAGGTCTTCTTCGGTCATACCGGCGCGATCCCCGAATTCACGGACTCGACCGCGATCCCCAGCGAGGAGCGCCGGACGACGGCGACCGAGCCGGTGCGGATGTCCAGCGCACGGATCCGCTCCAGCGGCATCCCGATCATCCGGCACAGCAGCGCGGCGAGCGGATCCTGATGGGAAACGATCACGCCGTGCCCCCCGCGGTCCATCCATTCGCCGGCGGCCGCTTCCATCCGGACGGCGACATCCTCCAGGGTTTCCGCGCCGGGGAGCCGGAGGTTGACCGGATCGTCGCGCCAGGTACGCCACTGCTCCGGATAGGCGGACTGGATCTCCTGGATCCACATGCCTTCCCACGGGCCGAGGGCCCACTCACCCAACCGCTCATCCGGCGTCACCCGAAGACGGTGCGGGCCGGCGATGATCTGCGCCGTCTCCATCGTGCGTTGGATCGGGCTCGAGACCACCCACCGCAGCGCGGCCGTGGCGAGCCTCGCCGCGACGCGTTCGGCCTGGCGGCGGCCTTCGTCGTTGAGCGCGATGCCCGGCAGCCGCCCGGCCAGCCGGGAGCTCTCAGCCCGCAGCCAGTCGTGCATCCCGTGCCGCACCAGATACGCGGTCGCATCCATCGCTAGCGGATGCCGCGCCGTTCCAGTTCGATGAGTTCCCGGACGACCTGCTCGCCGTCTTCGGGCGTGTTGTAGAAGTACGGCGAAAGGCGGACCAAGCCCGGCCGGTAGTCGACGATGACGCCGCGCCCGCGCAGGGCCGCCACGACGGCGGCCGGATCCTTCCGGGGAATGGTCACGATGCCGGCGAGATCCTGGGGGCGCGCCGGCAGACGCGGGCGCAGGCCGTGCCTCTGGGCCGCGGCCGCGAGGTGGTCGACCAGGACCACCTGCCGCTCCCGCAGGCGCTGGACCCCGATCTCCTCGATGATGGCCAGCCCGGCGCGCGCGGCGTACACGGCTCCCACCGCCGGCGTCCCGCCCTCGAAACGTCGCGCGCCGTCGGCGTACTCAAGGCGCTGGACGTCGAAGGCGAACTGGTTGCGGTGGCCGAACCATCCGACGCTGGCCGGGCGCAACGCCTCGGCCACCTCGCGCCGGGCGTACAGGAAGGCGATCCCGGGGCCCCCCAGCAGCCACTTCAGCCCGCCGGTAATCAGGAAGTCCACCCCGCTGGTGCGGACGTCCGTGGGGAGTTGACCGACCGACTGGTAGGCGTCGACCAGGAGGTGCGCCCCCCACCGGTGGGCGAGCGCGGCGAGGGCGCTGATGTCCTGGATGGCCCCGCTCGTGAAGTAGACGTGCGAGGCCACGACGAGCTGGGTCCTGCCGTCCACGGCCTGCGCATAGAGTTCGACCGGCACGGTCAGGGGATCCGGGGAGCGCAGGGTGTGGAGCTCGACGCCCCGGTCCGCCTTGGCCAGCCACTGGTAGACCGTGGTCGGGAACTCACGCTCGCTGAGCACGACCTTGGGCCGCGCCCGGTAGTCGTAGGCGCTGGCCACCGCGGTCAGTGCGGCCGTAATCGATGGGAAGATCGCGACTTCGTCGCGATCGGCGCCGACGAGACGGGCGAAGCTTGTCCGCAACGCCTCGATCTCCGCCAGCCATGGTCCGTACCAGGCTGCGGCACCGGAGTCGTCCCACTGGTCGAGGAACGTGCGCACGGCGTCGGCCACGGGTCGGGCCAGGGCGCACAGGGAGCAGGTGTTGTAGTAGAGACGGCGCGTGAAGATGGGGAACTCCTGCCGCCAGGCCTCCCAGGTGCGCGGGGCGTTCGTCGTCTGCGCCATCGCCCTCTCGGGAGCTATCGGTGGACCCGGGCGGTGAGGCTGGCCAGCCGGCGCCCCACCTCCGCGAGCGTCTCTTCCCGCTTGGGGTAGGCGAACCGGACATAGCGGCGGCCCCGGGCGGGATCGTGGTAGAAGCTGCTGCCGGGGACGGCGGCCACCCCGACGTCTTTGACCAGCATCTGCGCGAACGCGACGTCGTCGTCGTACCCGAAGGCGCCGATCTCCGTCATGATGTAGTAGGCGCCGTAGGGCACGAAGCAGCGGAAGCCGGCGTCCTGGAGGATACCGAGCAGCCGGTCGCGCTTGGCCCGATACATCGCCGCCAGGTCGGCGTAGTAGGATCGGGGGAAGCGCAGGGCCACCGCCCCGGCCTCCTGCAGCGGCGCCGCCGCGCCTACGGTGAGGAAGTCATGGACCTTGCGGATCGCCGTGGTGACTTCAGCGTCTCGGATGATCGTCCACCCCACCCGCCAGCCGGTGACGCTGTAGGTCTTGCTCAGGCTGTTGATCGTCACCGTGCGCTCCGCCATCCCCGGCAGCGAGGCGATGCTGGTGTGCTCCCTGCCCTCATAGAGGAGGTGCTCATAGACCTCGTCGGTGATCGCCAGGGCGTCGTGCGCGCGACACAGGTCGGCGATGAGCTCCAGCTCGGCCCGGCTGAAGACTTTGCCGGTCGGATTGTGGGGGGTGTTGACGATGACGGCCCGGGTGCGTGGGGTAAAGGCCCGCGCCAGCGCGCCGCGGTCGAAGGCGTACCCGGGGTCGTCCAGGTGCAGCGGCACGTAGCGCGGGACGGCGCCGGAGAGCAGGGTGTCCGGTCCGTAGTTCTCGTAGAACGGCTCGAAGATGACGACCTCGTCCCCGGGGTCGGCCACGGCGAGGAGCGTGGCGATCATCGCCTCGGTCGCGCCGCAGGTCACCGTGATGTGGCGTTCGGGATCCACCTCGACGCCGTTGTACCAGGCGAACTTCTCGGCGATGGCCGCGCGCAGGCGCGGCGAGCCCCAGGTGATCGCGTACTGATGGTACCCGTCCTGGAGCGCTCGAGCCGCCGCCTCGACCAGCGCCGCAGGCGGGGGGAAGTCGGGAAAGCCCTGGGCCAGGTTCACGCCCCCGTAGAGGTTGTTCAGGCGCGTCATTTCACGGATGACCGACTCCGTGAAGAACCCGACGCGTGCGGCCGCGTGCGCCATAGTCATCGGGATTTGACGGGAACTCATGGACCCCTGCCCCCGGCCCAAAGGCGTCCCGGGTCTCACCTCACCTCCAGACCCGCCTCCAGGAGTCGCCGCAGCACCGGCTACACATCCGTGGGTGTTCCTGGCTCGCGCTCGCGAGGAGGACGACCCGGTGATTTCAGGCTACCCCAGCAGCTGCTTGACGAGCTCCCGGGCGTCGTAGTAGACGCGGTGGCGGATGATTTTCCCGCCGCGGAATCCGAGGAAGGCGGCGAAGGCGTGGCGGTACTGCCGGGAGCCCGCAGGGATGCGGCCGGGGATGCGCAGGTGCAGGGTGCGGTGCCGCCCGGTCGTGACCCCCTCCACCGCGGCGGTGCTGCCCGCCACGACGACGCGCTCGTAGATGCTGCGTTCCTCCCACTGCTCGAAGAAGACCTCGAACGCCCGCCGGATCGCCGCGCGCCCCTCCACCCTGGGGCTGGCCGGCAACTCCAGCACCGCGTCCTCGGCGTAGAAGGAGACCAGCCGTTCCAGGTCGCGGGCGTTGAGCGCGGCCAGGTGATCGGCGACGATCCCTGACAGCCGCGGACTCAACTGTGCAGGACGCGCTCCACGGAGTAGACTTCGGGGACCTTGCTCACCTTCTGCATGACGTTGTGGAGCTGGGCCACGTTGCGGATGTCCAGGACCAGGTTCACCACGCCGACTTTGTCTTTGCGCACCCGGGCGTTCACGGAGACAACGTTCGTCTTGCTGTCGGCGATCGTCGCCAGGATGTCCTTGAGCAGCCCCACGCGATCGAAGGCCTCGACCTCGATCTCCACCTGATACGTGCCGTCGGTGGCCGCCTCCCACTCGACCTCGATCAGGCGCTCCGGGTGCTGGCGGAAGTAGCGCGAGTTGGGACAGTCGAAGCGGTGGATGGTCACGCCCCGCCCCCGCGTCACGTAGCCGATGATCCGATCGCCCGGCAGCGGCGTGCAGCAGCGCGAGAACTTCATGAGCACGTTGTCCGCGCCGCGCACGCGCACGCCGTGGGACGGGCCGCTCGTCCGGGCCGGCGCCGCCGGCGGAGGCGCCGGGGCCTCCGCCGGCGGCGCCTCACCCCGCAGCGCCTGCACCACGGAGAGCAGGGAGACGTCCCCGTTGCCCACCGCCGCCAGCAGGTCCTCGTCGGTGGCCACGTTGAACTTGGGGGCGACCTCGCGCAGCTTCTCCGGCTTCATCAGGGCCACGCCGCCCAGGCGCCGCAACTCCTTCTCCATCAACTCCTTGCCGCGGGCGATGTTCTCCTCGCGGGCCTCCTTCTTGAACCACTGCTTGATCTTCGTCCGCGCGTTGCTCGTGACGACGAAGCCGAGCCAGTCCCGGCTCGGCCCGCCCGCGGTCTTGCTGGTGACGATCTCGACGATGTCCCCGGTATGCAGGGCGTGGCTGAGCGGCACCAGGCGGCCGTTCACCTTCGCCCCGACGGTGCGGTGGCCGACATCGGTGTGGATGCGGTAGGCGAAGTCCAGCGGCGTGGCGCCGGCGGGGAGGTCGATCACGTCGCCTTTCGGGGTGAAGACGAAGACCTCGTTCTGGAAGAGGTCGAGTTTGACGGACTGGACGAAGTCCCGCGCGTCCTGCAGCTCAGAGTGCCAGTCCAGCAGTTGGCGCAGCCAGGACAGCTTCTGCTCGACCTCGCGCTCTGCGCCTTTCCCTTCCTTGTATTTCCAGTGCGCGGCGATGCCGTGCTCCGCCTCTCGGTGCATCTGCATCGTGCGGATCTGGATCTCGAGCGGCTCGCCCTCGTAGACCACGGCCGTGTGCAGGGACTGGTACCCGCTGGTCTTGGGGTTGGCGATGTAGTCGTCGAACTCGCCGGGGATCGGCCGCCACAGGGCGTGCACGACGCCCAGCGCTGCGTAGCAGTCCTTGACGTCTTCGAGGATGACCCGCACGCCCAGCCGGTCGTAGATGCGCGCCACGGGCTGCCCGGCGTATTTGGGCCGCTGCATCTTTTGCCAGATGCTGTAGATGTGCTTGGGGCGGCTGGTGATGCGGTCCCGGGCCACCTTGATCCCGGCCCGGTTGAGCTCCCGGTGCAGGGTGTCCGCGACCCGCTCCAGGAATGCCGAGCGGCTGGCCTCGGCTTCGGCCAGCTGGCTGCGCACCTCCTGGTGCGCCTGGGGAGACAGCACGTGAAACGCCAGGTCCTCCAGTTCGCGCTGGAGACGGCCGATGCCCAGGCGCTGGGCCAGGGGGGCGTAGATGTCCATCGTCTCCTGCGCGGTGCGCCGCTGCTTCCACTCCGGCAGGTACTCGATCGTGCGCATGTTGTGCAGCCGGTCGGCCAGCTTGATGAGCACGATGCGGATGTCGTTGGCCATGGCCAGGAACATCTTGCGCAGGCTCTCGGCCTGACGCTCCTCCCGGCTCATCCACTCGATCCTGCCCAGCTTGGTGACGCCGTCGACGAGGGAGGCGATCTCCTCCCCGAACCGCTCACGGATGTCGGTCAGGGTGATGCCGGTGTCCTCCGCGGTATCGTGCAGCAGGGCCGCGGCCACGGTCACGGGGTCGAGCCGCAGCTCGACCAGCGCGCTGGCCACGGCGATGGCGTGGTTGATGTAGGGCTCGCCGCTGGCGCGGGCCTGCTCGCGGTGCGCACCCTCCGCGAAGAGGTAGGCCTCGCGGATCACGTCGAGGTCGGCCTTGGGGAAGTACTCCCGCATCCGGGCGACCAGGGCCTGCACCTCGACCGGCAGGTCCTGGAAGGCGCTCGATTGTCTGGGCTGCAGCCAGCGCATCTAGCGCGTCTCCAGCCGGTCCATCACTTCCCGACCGCCGCCGGCCGCGGCGCGCAGGAGGTCGGGCAGCGGCCCGAGGGCGAAACGCCCGAGTTCTCCCGCCTCCTGCGTCTCCCTATTCCCTTCAGTGTACCGCAGGGACGTGCTCAGGTCACGGCGGGCGCCGTCCTCGGACAGGGCGATCCGCCAGCGTTCCCCGTCGAACTCCCGGATGATGACGCCCGCCTCCGCCAGCACGTCCAGCCCGATCCCGATCGTCCGGCGAGACGGCACGGTCGCTCCCAGGGCGACGGCGAGTTCTTCATCCGGCCAGGCCACGCTCCCCGGCCTCCCCAGACGCTCCCGGAGGGCCCGATAGATGGCGGCGAGGATCTGCCGGGTGGGGTGGATCTCGGCCAGGGAAGCCTCGACCGTCTTGAGATCGCTCTGGCCATAGAGCAGGACGACGGTCGCCTGCCTGTCGCCGCCCCCGGCCGCTCCGATCCACTCGGCCAGCTCGGCCCGGTCGCGGGGCAGCCCGGCGAGGACCACGTGCTTGAGGCGGCGGGGGGTATTCTCCTGGTCATATCCATCGGCGGCGACGAGGACTGCAATTCTGCCATCGGCGAGCCCCTGTTCGAGCACCTCGCGCACACGGAGTGGGAGTCCGCCATGATAGTAGGCCGCGTTGATCCCCTGCGCTTTGAGCGCCCGCGCCATCTCCACGGCCTCCGACCTCGTGGTGACGTGGACCAGAACCCCATCGGCTCGGGACGCCGCATCTCCGATCGCCTTCAGCTTATCGGGCGTCCCGCGCCGATCGACCAGCCTCAGGTTCGTGCGGAGCTCGACGTCGCCGAGGACTTCAAGCGGGCCGAGAGAACGAAGCGCCCGAAGCCCTTCGGTGTCGAATCCGGATGAAAACGCACTCCAGCGAGGCTGGCCCATCCGCTCCAGAGCAGCGGCAAACACCCGGGCCTCGACGGTCGGATCGCATTCCAGCAGAACGCACGCCGGCCGCACGACGGCCGGCGCACGGCTCAGGAACTCGACGCTGGCAATCACGACATCAGCGCTTCCGCCGGCCAGCGTCTGCAGCACGCGCTGGCGCTGGCGGAAGAGGAGTGCGCCGTGCGCGAAGACAGCGCGCAGGCCGATCCGGCCCAGCGGCGCGGCCAGCGCGGCGTGCATCCGCTCCACCTGTCCACGCAGCGGCAAAGCGATGACCACCGGCCCTCCGCAGCGCACGACGAAGGCGGCGGCGGTCTGCGCGATCACCGCCGGCCGGCCGCGACCAGGCCCGAACATGCCGAGGACGGCCCGGCCGTCCAGGACGGCCTGGACGACCTGCACCTGCGCGGGACTCAGCGCCAGCCCGCGGCGCAGATGGATGCGGAAGCGATCCAGGAGCGCATCCAGGGAGAGATCCTGCCATCCGGCGCGCAGGGGACGGCCGGGGTCGAGATCGTCAGCCGGCGCCTCCAGCCGCTGCACGGAGATATTCACACCGAAGCTGCGGGCGGTGTCCTGCTCGGTCGGCCCGCCGGTGATCTGGGACACGGACGCCGCGTACCGCGTCCCGGCGTCGATCGACGGGGCAAGCCGTGCGGCGATGCGCGCGCTGAGATAGCCCACCTGGCGCCCGTCGCTGGTCAGGACGCGGATCGCGTGGGGGTCCGCGGGGTTTGCCGGCTCCCGCTGGAGCACCAGGGCATCGCCCGCCCGAAGGGCCCGCACGACATCCTGACGGCCGTCGAAGGTCACGCCGGCGACTTTGGTGTTAAAGGCCTCGGCCTCCTCGAGGCCTAGCGCCCCGTCGCCAAGATAGTCGTCGGCGCGGGCGAAGAGGCGCTCGACTAGGAGGCGGCTGTCGGTCAGCACCGCCTCGAGATCGACCCCCGGCGTCTGCAGATCCCGCACCACGAGTTGCAGCCGTTCCCGGTCGTCCCAGACGTCCAGCGTCAGGGCGAAGGCCAGGTCCATGCGCGCCCGCGTGAAGGCCAGCACCTCCGAGGCATCGCCGAGGCGGAACCCCACAGCCTCGGCAAAGCCTTCGCCGTCCGTCACGCCCATGCGGAGGTGCACGCCGTCGCCCATCACGCGCGTGCTGACGGCGCTGACGCTGCGCGCGGCCAGCAGCGGTTCGGGGTTCCCGTTCCCGAAGGGCGCGAGGCGCCGGAACTCCCGGGCCAGAGTCTCGGTGAGCGCGGTCAGAGCGACCTCGGCATCGACGGAGATCGTGGGAATCAGATCGTCCGCCCGCAGCAGCCGCCCGGCGGCTTCAACGAAACCGCCGGCGAACCGGGGGATGCGCGCCGCCTCAATCGTCAATCCGGCGGCCATCGCGTGCCCGCCGAACCGCACCATCAGGGCCGAGCAGGCGGCGAGCGCGTCCACCATGTGGAACCCGGGAATGCTGCGCGCCGACCCCCGCCCTACCCCCGCTTCCACGGCGATCAGCACGACGGGCCGGTAGTACCGCTCGACCAGTTGCGAGGCGACGACTCCGATGACGCCGGCATGCCAGCCTTCCCCGGCCAGGACGATGGCCGGCTGCTCGTGCAGACCCAAGCGCTCCACCTCCTCGACCGCCTGGGTCAGGACCTGCTCGCACAACTGCTGACGCGTCCGGTTCTCGGCGTCCAGCGTCGCCGCGATCCCGTCCGCCTCCGCTTGATCTCGGCTCAGGAGCAGCCGGACGGCCTGAGCCGCGTCGCCCAGTCGCCCCGCCGCGTTGAGTCGCGGAGCAAGCGAAAAACCCACGTGACGGGCAGTCATCTCCCCGGCGAGACCGGACACACGGGCGAGCGCCGCGATCCCGATGGAGGGCTCGCTCCGCATCCGCTGTAGCCCCGCTTTCGCCAGGATGCGGTTGTCGCCGGTCAGGGGCACGACATCGGCGATCGTCCCGATCGCCGCGAGCTCCAGCAGATCCTCCGGGAGTTCGGCGCGGCCCAGGCGCCGCCGCACCGCCCGCAACAGCTGAAACGCCAGACCCGCCGCCGCGTACTCGCGGAACGGCGATGGCTCGCCCTCCCGTTTGGGATCGATCAGAGCCACGGCGGGCGGCAGCACCGAGGGCGGCTCGTGGTGGTCGACGACGATGATCTCCTGGCCGGAGTCCCGCGCCTGCGTGATCTCCTGTACGGCCGTGACGCCGCAGTCCACGGCCACGACGAGCCGTCCGCCGCCACGGCGAATGCGCTCGAGAGCGCCGGCGTGCAGCCCATAGCCCTCGGCGAATCGGGAGGGCACGAACCACTCCACGGTTGCCCCCAGCGCCCGCAGCCCTCGCACCAGGATGGCCGTGGCCGTGACCCCGTCGGCGTCGTAGTCGCCGTAGATCGTGATCTTCTCTCCCGCCCCGGCCGCGCGCACGAGACGCTCCGCGGCCGGGCGCACACCGCCGATGGCGTCAGGGTCGGAGAGGTCATCCAGGGGGGCCTCGAGGAAGCGTCGCGCTGCGCCGACGTCGCCGTGACCCCGGTTGAGGAGCACCTGCGCCGTAATCGGCGTGATGTCCAGCGCCGCAGCCAGGGCCGGAGCGGAGGGATTGGACGGGGCGATCTGCCAGCGGGGCGCAGGCATCAGCCCACCCCGCGGCCGGTACGGCGGACGGGCGGGCGGTTACGAGCGGGCGACCTCTTCCCCACTTCCCGCCTGCCGCTGCTGGCGCTCCAGGTCCCGGGCCCGGGCTTCTGCGGAGCGGATCTGCGCGCGAAGTTGGGCCTGCTTGAAGAGACTGCTGAGGTAGATGACGACCGCGCCGACCGCCGCGGCCACGAGCAGGGCCACGCCCAGCGGCGCCGAGTAGGTCCACCCCACGAAGGTGATGGTGACGGGATCGCGGTTCTCCAGGACGAACACCGTCGCCGCAATGAGGACGACTGCGCCGATAATGACCATGGCTCCCTCGATATGTGCTTGATCTGCCCTGCTCTCGTACTGTTCCCTGCGCGGCAGGACTGTCCTTTGTCGGGGATTATCTGCGGGCGCGGCGGCGGGCCGCCCGGTTGCCGGCCACCGCAGGCGGCGGGAGGGGCTCGGGCGCGCGCGCCGGCGCGCCGCGCCGCGCCCGCCGCTCGCTCCACAGGTGCCAGTCGACGAGGAGGGCGCTGGCCACGAAGATCGAGGAATAGGTGCCCGTGACGACGCCGGCGGCCAATCCGAAGGCAAAGTCCCGGATGGTTACCCCGCCCAGGAAGTAGATGGCGACGATCGCCATGATCGCGCCGGTGCCCGTGGTCAGCGAGCGGGTGAGCACCTCCAGGATGCTGCGGTTCACCAGCTCCGGGACGCCGGCGCGGATCCGCTGGCTCGTCGTCTCCCGGATGCGGTCGAACACGACCACGGTGTCGTTGATCGAGTACCCGACGACGGTGAGCAGGACGGCGACGAAGGAGCTGTCCACCTGCCGGCGCGTGAGCGCGTACAGTCCGATCACGACGAGCAGGTCGTGCAGCAACGCGACGTCCGCGGTCAGGGCGAAGCGTACCGACCGGAACCGCCAGGAGATGTAGATCACCTGCAGGAGCAACCCGATCGTCACGGCCAGAATCGCCTGATTGCGCAACTCCCGGCCGATCTTCGGCCCGACGCGCTCGGCCAGCAGGACCTCCACGCCGCCGAAGCGATCCCGCAAAGCCGCAGTCAGTCTCGCCGTCTGCGCCTCATCCAGGGTTGCGGTCCGGATCAGCACCTGCCGCGGCCGATCGGGGGATTTCTGGATGACGGCCTCGGCCAGCCCGAAGGTCCCCAGCACGGTGCGGACTTCCTCCAGCGAGGGATCCCGCCCCAGCCGGACGTCAAGCAGCGTGCCCCCGGTGAAGTCGATCCCGAAGTTGATCCCCCATGTCAGGATGGCGACGACCCCGGGGATGAGGATGAGCAGGGAGAGGATGTAGCCGTAGCGGCGAAGGCCGATCAGGTTCCAGGCCTTCATCGCTCCGCTCCGAAGCGCAGCCAGGACGGACGCAGCACCGCTGAGCTTCCGTCGACCAGGATGCGCGTGACCACGATCGCCGTGAACATCGAGATGAGCACGCCGAGCGCCAGGGTCACGGCGAAGCCCTTGATCGGCCCTGTGCCCAGGACGAACAGGACGATCGCCGCCAGCAACGTGGTCACGTTGCTGTCGAGGATCGCGCTCCAGGCCCGGGTCCACCCACTGCCGATGGCCGCGCGCAGCGTCTTGCCCGCCCGGACCTCCTCCTTGATCCGCTCAAAGATGAGGATATTGGCGTCGATCGCCATGCCCACGGAGAGGATGAACGCGGCGATCCCCGGGAGTGTCAGCGTCGCCTGCAGCACGACCAGCGCGGACAGCAGGAAGAGCCCGTAGAGGGCCAGGGCCAGATCGGCCAGCACGCCCCCGGCGCCGTAGAGCAGGACCATGAACAACAGCACCATGACCACGGCGACGCCGCCGGCGCGCAGGGTGCGATCCAGGGAGTCCCGCCCCAGCGTCGGCCCCACCGATCGCCGCTCGATGACCTCCACCGGCACGGGGAGCGCACCGCCGCGCAGCAGCACGGCGAGGTCCCGGGCCTCGGTGATGTCGCGGAACCCCCCGCTGATCTGCCCGCTGCCGCCGGCGATGCGGTCGCGGATGACCGGCGAGGAGATCACCTCGTTGTCCAGGACGATGGTCAGGTACTTGCCGACGTTGGCGCCGGTGAAGTCCTCGAACGCCTTGGCCCCTCGGCCCTTGAACTGGAAGTTGACGATCGGTTCCGCGGTGGTCTGGTCGAACGAGGCCTGGGCGTCGGCCAGATCGGCGCCGGTGAGGATCACCTTCTTCTCCAGAGTCAGCGGCTGCGTCGCCGGCGGCGGCAGCTGCACGGTCTTGCCGTCGGGGGACCAGCGCGCCCCCTGGGGCAGCTGCGTGAGCTGCGTGTCCACGAACTCGAGGAGCGCGGTCTTGCCGATCAGCTCGATGGCCCGTTCCGGATCCTGGATGCCCGGCAGCTCCACGATGATCCGGCGGCTGCCCTGCCGCTGCACGGTGGGCTCCACCACGCCGAGCTGGTCGATCCGGTTCTCGATCACCCGCATCGCGGCGTCGACCGTCTCCGGCGTCGCCCGCAACGTCTGCGTGTCCTGGGCCTCCAGGACGAGGTAGCTCCCGCCCTGGAGGTCGAGGCCGAGGTTGACACGGACGGTGAAGCCCTGGTACTCGGGAGTCCCGCGGACGATCCGGATCGGGGCGAAGACGATCTGAATCGCGGCGACGAGCAGGATGAGGACGAACAGCAGACGGACCCACAACCGTCCCACGACATCACTCCTTCCCGAACCTCATCAATCATAGGAAGGCGATCGGGGAGTGTCAATCGAATGCACACCGCGTGGTGCCGTCGTTCCCCCTCGATGTCGATCAGGCCGCGCGTCCCCTCACCGTGGGGCGTTGCGCGGTGTACGTCGGGACGTGCTCCTGGGCCGATCCCAACTTCGTGAAGGAAGGCGGTTTCTATCCCCGCAGCGTCCGCAGCGATCCGGAGCGACGCCTCCGGTACTATGCGACCGTGTTTCCCACGGTCGAGGTCGACGCCACCTACCACGCCCTGCAGAGCTCGGAGCGGGCGGCGAAGTGGGTGCGGTGGACGCCGCCCGGATTCGTCTTCACCGTCAAGGCGTTCTCGTTGTGCACCTGGCACGCCACCGATCCCAAACGGCTGCCCCCGGAGATCCTGACGCTGCTGCCCTCCTCCCTTGCCGCACTCGACGAGGTGGACGCGGCGCAGCTGCCGGAGGAGGTCCTGCACGCGGTGTGGGATTACTTCGCCGGTTTCCTCAACGAGTTCATCGCCGCGGGCCGGCTGGGCCACGTGCTCCTGCAGTTCCCCAAGGGCCGCGGGTACACCCCGGAGCTGTTCCGGCACCTCGACCGCTGGGAGCCCTACCTGCGCCGCTGGTCGGTGGCCGTTGAGATTCGCCACCGCGAGTGGCTGGACGAGCCGCACCGGACGGAGCTGCTCTCGTACCTGCGGAACCGCGGCTATGCCTACGTCATCCCGGATATGCTGGCCCAGGCCTACCTGCCGACCAACGACGTGGAGGTGACCGCGCCGTGGAGCGTGGTCCGTTTCCACGGGCGGAACCCGGCGATGCTTCAGCGCCGCGCGCCGACGAACCGCGTCTACGACTACCTGTACACGGCTGAGGAGCTACGGCCCTGGGTGCAGACGGTGAAGGAACTCGGCGCGGAGGTCGAGCGCATCTACCTGCTGTTCAACAACCACTACCGGGGACAGTCGGCGCGAAACGCGCGGGAGATCTCGGCGATGCTCACAGAGTAGATCGACCGGGACGGCCTAGTGGGACGCCGGCGCGATTCCTTCGACCCACTCCGCGAAGAGATCGACGATCTGCGGGTCGAACTGTACGCCGCGCATGCGCGCGAGTTCGGCCAGGCCTTCCTCCGGTGAGAGGGCCGGCCGGTACGGCCGGTCGGAGGTCATCGCCTCGAAGGCGTCGGCGACGGCCAGGATGCGGGCGAACAGCGGAATCTGCCCCTCCTTCAGACGGTCGGGGTAACCGCGGCCGTTCCACCACTCGTGCACATGGCGCACCGCCCGCTTCACCTCCTCGCCGAACGGCGCGTCGTGGAGGATCCGGCTGCCGACGACGGCGTGGCGGCGCATCAATCCCCACTCGTCCGGCGTCAACGGCCCCGGTTTGCGCAGCACGGCGTCCGGCACGCTGACCTTCCCGATATCGTGCAGAGCCGCGGCCACGCTCAGTTCGGCGATCGCCTCCCGCGGCAGGCGCAGCCGGCGGCCGATCGCGACCGCGTACGAAGCCACCCGGACGGAGTGGTCACCGGTTCCGGAGTCGCGGGCGTCTACGGCGCCGGCCAGCGCCCGGAAGACACCGAACCGGCTCGCTTCCTGGTCCTCGCGGCGACGCATCGGCAGCGCCGTGCCCTGCCAGACCAGCGCCATCACGGCGCCGTAAAGGGTCAGGACGCCGCTGGGGATGACGGTCCACACGCCGCGCTGGAGTTGCGCCACCTTGTGTTCAAGCGGCCGAAAGTCATAGGAGACCTCGAAGGCTCCGGCCGCGACGCTTGAACCTCCGGCGCGCACCGGCAGGTAGAATCGGGCCGTGCCGGCCTCTGCGGCGTGGGCCACTACGGTCTTCGGGGCGGCGGCCCGCACCGCGGCGGTGAGCCAGATCTGATACTGCTGGAAGGCCAGGTAGCGCATGTAGCCTTCGGCCGACAGGTACATCGTATCGGCGGTGAACGGACGCACCCCCGCCGCGGCGGCGGGCGTGGCGCCGACGACGCTGCGCACCGCCGCCTTGAGGCCCTCGGACACGGGCGCGCGCTGTCCGACCGTGCCGCCGTCGCTGCTGTACAGGAGCGTCCCGTCCCGGCTCCACAGCCGCACCCGGACCACGCCGACCGTCTCGGCGCCGGAGAGGAGCGCGTCGAGCTTGCGCCGCGTGCTGAGGCTCAGGCCGTAGCGCAGTTCCTCGGCTTTGAACGCGGAGGCCAGGAGGCGTTCCACCTGCCCGGTGACGCGGCGGGCCTCCTCATCCAGCACCGATTGGCGAACGGCCGCGGCGGCGAGCGGGGCAAGGGTGGCGATGAGGGCGATCGCGATCAGCCCTCCGGCGACGGCGAAGCGAACAGCCGTGCTCCGCCAGACCCCACCCCGGGACCTCCGTCGTTGGCGCACAGGGATACCAGGCTCTGTATGAGCAAGTTTCCCGCCGCAGCCCGGGGGTAGACGAACGCGGCAAGAGCGTGCGCAGAGGTCGCGGAAGATCGGGGCAAGATCAGGGGAGGAATCCTCAGGCGTCCTGAGCCGGACTCCGAATGTTCGCTTACTTCTCCACGGCGCTCCTCCCCGCGGTGAGCCACATCTCGTTCCACAGCCGGTCCTCTCCATAGCCCAGGAGCTCCAGCACCGTCCCCGCCGCCCGCACGACCATCCGCGCGTAGTCCTCCGCGTCGTAACTCCAGTCGCTGCCGAGCAGCGTGTACGGCCGCACGCGGTCATCGGGCACCCTCGCCGTGCGGTCGGTGATGATGTACTGCACCGCCTCCCCCGGATGGAGGCGGGCGCCGTGGCGGTCGAGCGAGCGGGCCGTGATGGCCTGGACCGTGTTGTGCCGGTAGTCGGCCACCTCCTGGGACAGGTGCGTGGTGACGACCAGCTCCTCGGGGGAGACCTCACCGGTCCGCACGCGCAGGAGCGCCTCGGCCAGGATCTCGAGCACCTCGGGCAGCGCCTCGCGCAGCGCGGCCAGATCGCGACAGGCGAACATCCGTTGCAGCATCCGCGCCTGCGTGAGCTCGACGATGGCCGGGACGTCCGACCGCCGCACCTCGATCCCCCGCACCTTCGTCGCGCCGTCCACGAAAACACCCATGTAACGATTGGGGACGCCGACGCCCTGGTGCGTCTTGGAAGGAAGGAAGGCCAGCCAGCGGTACACGCCTTCGACGAAGATCGGCAGCCCCGTGGCCCGGGTGACCTCGCGCGCCAGGGCCTCGTAGTCGTCCCGCGTCGCCCCGGGACGCTGCAGCCACATCGAGTCCACCAGGGCGTGCAGCATGCGGTACCCGCGCCGCTCCGCCACCTCCTTCGCCTGCAGGAGCATCTCGCGGGAAAACGCCGTCACCGCCTCGTGCGCCTCGATCCGGCCGAAGCGGGCGTTGCGGTAGCCGAGATACCCGAAACTATTGGCAGTAAAGATTCCACCGCTCACGACGAATCCATCGAGCTTCCTTTCCACTTCAACGCAGTAGACGAAGTCGGAAGATGGGACGACTTCGTCAATGGAACGAATCGGGAGACAAAGAAAGGGACCCCACTGTGGCGCTGGTTTTGGCAAACGAGAGCCGACTCTCGTGGTCCGAAGCGATGCGTCCCCAAGCGCGACATGAGAAGCCACAGGGAGGAGATCGCCTTCCCGCAGTTCGTCTGCCCGTTTCACCACGAGGCGATCTTTCTGAACAACAAAGCAACGATGACGTGGAATCATCCGCAGTTCGCGGCCGGTTTGGAGTTTGACACGCAGCAGTTTTTCGGGGGCTGGAACCTTAATGACGTTTTTCACGGGATTTTCCAGCGGGCGCAACCGCTCATCGTATCCAAACACACGCAGATTCTGTACCGGGACGATACCCGGTCCATCGGGCAGGTAGAAGTCGATGATCTCGCCGATCGGTTTGACCAAAACGCGACCGTCGCGCCTAACCGGAACAACCGTCTCCCCATCCAAACACGTCACCAAGCACCACTTCAGTGCCGTCTGTCGCTGCTGATAGAGTCCCCGGGCCTCTCCCGTCGTCTCGGCCCGTCGCCGCTTGTAATACATCCGCCGTTCGAGGAGATGGTCGAGCACACGCGGCACCAGTCCCCGCCGTTTTCGGCATACCGTGTAGTTGATCTCGGGAATCCGCGAGTCGGGGCAGCACGAGCAGCCGATCGTTTCCGGCGAGATATTGAAGTACGACATCATGGTCGGATACATCGAGGAAAAGTCGAGCTCACCGACCTGCTCGTACAGCCCGACCAGCGGCTGGTAGGTCAGCCCGCCCTTGTCGGTGAGGATCAGTTGCGAGCCGGTCTTGAACCCCTCCGGCTCGCTCTTCTGCCGGGGGATGAGCACGCCGTCGCGCACCGCCTGTGCAATCTGCATGGAACTGATCGCGGTACCGGTTGAGGTGCGGGCCTGGTCCTGCACCGGGATCCCGGACAGCCGCGCCACCTCGAGCAGCCCGGCCAGCTCGCCCTCGCTGTAGATGAAGGAGTTGCGCAGGTCGATGTGCCAGCGGCCGTGCAGCATCTGCGCCCCGGCCTGGTAGACCACCTGCCCGTAGGTCACGTACGAGCGCGAGCGACGGGTGCGCACGGCGCTGTGCGGGTCCCGGTTGAGGTGGAGCGGCACCCCGATCTGGGCCGCGAGCGCGCGCAGCCGCGGCAGGAGGAAGGCATCTCCCCACTCGGTCAGGATGACGTCGGGATCATAGCGGCTGAGCAGCCGGTTCAGGCTGTGGATGCAGTCCGCGGGATCATCGCTATCCACCACCACGATCTCGCCGTCCACGCCCGCTTCCAGCAGTCCGCGCCGGCCGTGCGCGGGGCTCACCGGGGCGTCGCCGTGGAGATGGGAGACGAGCCGCAGCCGCAGGGTCACCAGCGGCGGGAGGTCGTACTCCAGATCCTCGGGATGCGTGAGCGGCTCGATAGCTCGCGCCAGGCCGTCATCGACCTCAAACCGGCAGCGGGCCAGCGGGAACAATCGGGACTCATAGAAGAACAGGCGACTGACCGGGATGTCGCAGTTGTACAGCGTCAGTCCGGGGATACGGGTCAGCCGCTGCGCCGCGGCGGGAAAGAGGAGCGGGTTTCCGACCGTCACGCGGAAGACCGCCACCTCCTCCCCGCTCATCAACTCGCGCTGGACGGCCGGGCGGATGGTCACCGGGATGCCCAGGGGACGCAGCGCGCGCTCAACCTGGTCGATGGCGCGCAGGGATCCCGCGACGAACATTCCCGGCTGATAGCGCACGATCAGGCGGTGCGGGCGGCTATCGGCGTCTACGACCCACACCACCATGCCCTCGGCGGCAGGGTAGACGTCAAACAGCCAGCCTTCGATCGCGCGGCCGTCAATGCCATCCATGGGTCAATCGTCGGTGTTCGGTATCAACTCGGTTCGAACCGAGTTGAGGGCCGAGGGCTCGGAATGACCCGGATGGGGCATTGATGCCTCGCCGAGCCGAGGGACCTGGTCCTCTCCGGTCAGCGCGTCGAGCCGGCGTCCCAGCGCTTCCACCGCCTTCATCGTCTCCAGCACCATCGCCAGCAGGATCGAGTCGAAGGGCGTCGAGTGCGAGGCGTAGTGCGCCGGCGCGCTGTGGTGGCGCGCCGCGGCGAAGAGCCGGTCGAAGATCTGCTGGTCCTCCTTGCGCAGCGCGCGGCGGAACGGCGCCCAGCAGGCCTCCTCCTGCGCCACCAGCTGCGTCATCGTCTGCGTGGTGCGTCCCATCGTTACCACCACCTTCGCGGGGCGATCAGCCCGATCTGCGGCTCCCACGTCCAGGTCGAGAGATGCGGCTTGCGGCAGGTCACCCGGATCTGCGGGTGCTCGCCTTCGGACGCTACATCGAAGACCCATCGCGCCGCCTCGCACAGCGCGGGGAAGAGCCGCTCGCGTCCCGGCATCGAGTGCGGCGGCGGGCAGGCGCACAGCGTGACGATGCGGGACGCGGCGAGGGTGTGCAGGACGGGCGGGATCAGCCGGAAGATCCGGCCGGCCTCCCCCACCGACACATCCTCATCGAGCAGCGGATCGAGGATGCCCGAGAAATACACCGCGCCGGCATGGAAGCGCCGGACCGCGTCCAGCAGGCGCCCCCGCAGCAGCGCCTCCAGCTGGTGACAGGTGAAGACGCGTGAGATACGGATCTGATTCAGCAGCACTTGAGGCGCCATCCCTGACTTCCGCGCGAGGTCGGAGATCAGGAAGGGATCGAAGGCGTTGGCTCCGTCTACGATCAGCAGCGGACGCTGCGCGCGCACCCCGCGCAGACCCATCAGCAGAGCGACGGTCAGGCAGGCGTCCTCACCGGCGAAGACCGCGGGACCGGTGACAATCTCGGGAAGCGGGGCGCGAACTTCAAGCACGTATCTCTCCCGAACAAATGTTCGCTATCTCAGCGTAGCACTGTTCGGAAGGATCCTGTCAAGGGCGACTATGCGCCGAAGAATGCTCGCTGCACAAACCAGACCAGCCCGGCGGATGCCGTGCCGATCGAGACCCATCGGCGGAGTGCAGGTGCCTGCGACCATGAGCTCAGAAGCCGCAGCGCTGTGCAGATCACAGCGACGGCCCCCAGCTGGCCGAGCTCGACGCCCAGGTTGAACCCGGCGAGAGAAGCGGCCAGAGCGGCCCGGGGCAACGCCAGTTCCTGCAGCACCGAGGCGAACCCGAGTCCGTGCACCAGGCCGAAACCGAAGGTCACGAACCAGCGCCGGCGGATTGCAGCCTGAGGCTGCCACAGGTTCTCAATCGCCACGTACGCGATGCTCAGGGCGACGGCGCTCTCCACCCAGCGGGCAGGCAGGGCCACAAAGCCGAACACGGCGAGCGAGAGCGTGATGGAATGCGCGACCGTGAACGCGGTCACGACCTTGGCCAGAGTCAGGAGCGCGCCGCCCGCCATGAGCAGGCTGAGCAGGAAGAGCAGGTGATCGTATCCGCTCAGGATGTGCCGCACCCCAAGAGCCACGAAGCTGGTGAGCTGACCGATCTGCCATCCCCGGCCAACCACGAAGGATGCCTCGCGGCGCTCCGGGGTGAACACCACGCTGCGCACGTCCGGGCCCCGGATGACGGTGGCAAGACAGGTCGCCGTGGGGACATCGGGGAGAAACAGGCCGTAGCGGATGGTCAGCGCCCGGACGTCCTCCGGCCATCGATAGATGAGCACGACCGTGCTGTGCGTGGCTGCGGTTCCCTTCGTCGGTGGAAGGCCGGTCGCCGGAGCGACCTCCAGCGTGGCGGGTAGGGAAGACTCGTCCGGAACGGTCGACGTGCGTGAGTCGGGAAGCAACCCCGTCATCGTGATGCGCTCGCGGAAGAATCTCTCCACCTCCGGCCGATGCGCGCGCAGTTCGTCGGGGGAGATCACCCCGTTTCGATCATCGTCCGCAAACGCCGCTAGACCCGTGGGGAAGGTCAAGGTCATACGGGTCTCCCGGTCGGTGATGACGATGTCAGCGATGGCCTGATCCGACCAGTGCGCCTCGGCAGGCGCGACGACGACGGTGAAGACCGCCAGGGGGATGATCAGGCCCCACATCGCCCCGCGCGGTCTATGAATACAAAGGTGTGTCATGGCTCTACCCCCAGGATGCGCCGCGCCTGCTCGTCAAAGGTCGGGTCGGTCTGTCGCATCAGTCCGAAGAGCCGCTGTGCCTCTCGATCGTGTCCCAATGCCTGCGCGATGGTCGCCGCCCTGTAGAAGAGACGCGCATCGCGGATACCGGCATGCAGAGCGCGCGCGATGGCCCGTCGGGCCTCGCCCCACCGCCCGGCCCCGGCCAGGGCCCGGGCGTAGACCTCGAGCGTTTCGGCGTCCTGGCGCACCCGAGCCTCCGCCTCCATGAGCGCGACGGCCTCGGGCACATCCTGCGGACGCCCGCGCTCCAGCAGCAGGCGCGCGAGTTCGCGGCGGTGCCCGAACTGCCCCGTGGTGACATCACGCCGGAGCCGGGCTTCGGCCTCCGCCCACAGCGCCGCGGCGCGGGCCTGATTCCCCTGGAGCTCGTGCAGGCGGGCCAGTCCGCGGAGCACGGCGTGGTCGTACACATTCGGGGATGCCCGGGTGATCGTCGCAACCCGGCCAATGTAGCGCTCGGCCGATCGGTATCTCCCCTGGCGCATCTCCAGTTCCGCCAGATTGACCAGCGCGAGCGGATACTGCGGGAGGATACGCAAGGCCTCGCGGTAGAGATCTCGAGCCTGCGCCAGACGTCCGCGCCGGTAGTGCAGCCGGCCAAGCAGCGTGCGCGCCCACGCGGAACTCCCGGCTTCGCCCGGCTCCTCCGCGGCGATCGCCCGCCCCAGCGCCGCGAACGCGACGTCGTCCTTCCCCTGAGCTTCTGCGACCAGGGCACTCAGGGCGTGGCTGGCCAGACCGGGCACGCGATGTACCAGGATTGCCGCAGCGCGCGCGGCTTCGTCGACATCGCCCCTGGCCAGGTGGGAGGTGACCAGGATCGAGAGGGCTTCGCCGTCATCGCCGGCCCGTCGAGCCAGCCGGATGGCTTCCGCGAAATCATGCCGGGCCTCGGCGACACGGGCTAGAGCGAGCAGCGCGGCAGCGTTGTCGAGCGGAAGGTGCGCCAGGGACCGCTGCGCGGTCTGCTCCGCCAGCAGGTACCAGGCGAGATCTCCGGTGGCCCGGGCCATCCTCAGGTATGCGCCGGCCAGGGCCGCGAGGTCCAGCCCACCGCCGGGATTCCGGGCGAGGCGCGCCTGGTAGAACGCGATCTCCGCTTCCAGGGCCCGCCGCACGCTACCGCGCTCCGGTCGCTCGAAGGGATAGGCGTACGGGCGGGCCTCGCGCGCACCGATGCGACCTGTCCAATACGATCCCGCAGCCGCGGCGAGCGGCACGATGAGCAACAGGATCGCGGCGAGCGGCCCTCGGAGGAACGGGCCGGCCCGGCGCGATCGGATGGCCTGACGGAGTAGCTTGACCACTGATACCATGACAGCCTCCGACGATACGCAGAGTCCTTCAGAGACGAGCGGTTCCGGGGCAACACCACCCGGAACCGCTCGTGACTTCAGTTCGGATCAGGCAGGTAGGGGAACGTCTGGAGCAGCGGCTTGTGCGCCGTGCCGCCGGCATTGGGTCCGGCGTACGAGACGCCGTCGCTCGTGATCGCTCCGTTCGTGACGACCGACAGGGTCACGTCGATGACGTCGTCGGTGATCATCCTGCCGCGGATCGGGCTGCCCTTGCTGTTCAGGGCGTTCGCGTAGCCGCTCGCGCCCGTCGTGTCGATGCGCATCACGTCGGGCAGGAAGGCCAGCAGCAGCGCGGTGGCGCGCCTCTCGTCGTTGCCGACGGCCATCAGCGTCTTCCTGGCTTCGGCCACGATCGGCGCCGCGATCTCGGCGGCCGGCTTCTTGCCGGCCAGGGCGGCCGCCTCGAAGTCCGGTCCGACGCTGTTCAGCGCGTTCAGGTAGTCGTTGGTCCAGAGCAGCCCCTCGTTGATCGCGGGGCGGGCCAGCCGCTCGACCTGCTTCCCGCCGACCGTGACGGTGCTCCAGACGTCGAACGTGGTGGCCGCGCTCTGCCCCTGCAGCCAGGCGCGGGGCACGCGCACGACGATGGACAGCACGTTGTACCCGGCGGTGAAGTCGACGCCGGGGTTGCGGAACGCCGCGGCGGGACCCTTGCCGAGCGCGCCGGCGCGCACCTTGAAGTACTGCTCGACGTCGAAGAAGAACGGGTCTTCGCGCAGGCCGGCAAACAGGGTGATCGTCCCTCCGCCCACCGCCACCCGGTTGATCACCGGCGCGGCTCCCAGCGGGGTGGTGCGGATCGTGGCCTCGTCGGCGACGACGGTCCGCCCGTCACGGATGGCGACGACCTTGATCCGCTGGGAGAGGTCCCTGGCCGGCGCGCTGAACTCAAACCGCAGCGTCGCCTGCGCCGCTCCCGTGGGGGCGGCGTCGTTGTCCGAGACGCGGCTGACGTGCACCCCGTAGACCGCATTCGGGCTGAAGAAGTACTGCTGCCGGGGCAGCGACCGCGGGTTGACGTTCATGATCATCAGCAGGTCGCCGTCCGCGGCGCCGGGATTCTGGTCCTTCTCCCGGAAGATGTACAGGTCGGTGATGTTCAGGGCGCGGCCCTTCAGGTCCGCCTCGCCGTCATCGTGATCCGAGGCCACAAGCATCGTTCCTGGCGCGAGCACCGCCACGACGAGCGCGACGATCGCCAGCGCTACAGCCACCCATCTCATCGCACACCTCCATGTCGTGCATGTTGGAAGTCTCGGCCACGCCCGGGTCGTGGGCCGGAGTCGTTCCGGTGCATCCCTTCGCACGACCCCCTCCGGCGGATTGGCTCCGGCATCCGGACGACCGGCCGGTGCGAACGATGAGGTGGGTGGCGACGCTGCCGTGGTGCACAGGAAGCGCTTCCACCGTCGTGGAAAGCGCAGGGCGGATGGACGACGAGGAACTGATCGCGCGAGTCGCCCGCGGGGACGCCTCGGCATTCGAGGAGCTCTATGAGCGCTACAGCCGCCCGGTCTACGGCCTCATCCTGCGGCTCGTCGGCCGGGCCGACGTGGCGCAGGACACGGCGCAGGAGGCCTTCGTGGGTCTCTGGCACCGCGCCGCCGACTTCGACTCCTCCCGCGGCTCGGTACGCTCTTGGATTCTCGCTCTGGCGCACCACAAGGCCGTGGACGCCGTCCGCCGGCGGCGCCTGCGGACGACTGATCCGCTGCCGGAGGTGCTCCCTGCCGGCGCCGGCACCGATCCCGTGGACGCGGCCGTACGTGCGCTCCAGCAGATGGAGGTCGTCCGGGCCTTACGGGCGTTGCCCCGCGAGCAGCGCGAGGCCATCGTGCTGGCCTACTACGGCGGCTACTCGCAGCAGGAGATCGCCCGCCGCCTTCAGGCGCCGCTCGGCACGGTGAAGACGCGCATCCGCGATGGGATGATGCGTCTGCGCCAGATGCTCGCCGGCGGAGAGGATCGATCGCCATGACCGAGGAGCACGTGCAGGATCTGCTTCCGGCCTACGCGCTCGACGCGCTCGAGATCGACGAGGCGCAGCGGGTCGCCGATCACCTCCGCAACTGCGCGCAATGCCGGGAAGAGCTGCGCCGGATCCGCGGGGTGACAGACGCGCTGGCCGACGCCCTCCCCCAGACGCTGCCCCCACCGGGCCTCCGCCGGCGGATCCTGGAGGCCGTCCGGCCTCCGCAGCGTCGGGTGCGCCGCTGGACGACCCCGGCGGCGTGGGCCGCGGTGGCCGCGGCGTTCGCGTTGGCCCTGGCGGGAGCCGCCCTCTCGCTGAACCAGCGCCTTCAGGCCCTGCAGGCCCGGCTGGCCGCCCAGGAACAGACCCTGGCGCTGCTGGCCGCGCCGACCACGCGGACCGTCGAACTCACTGGAACCCTGGAGGGCTCCGTGCGCTTCGTCTTCATCCCGGGGCAACGCGAGGGCGCGCTCATCGCCGCGGATCTCCGCGACCCCGGAGGAGGGCTTGTCTATCAATTGTGGCTCGTCGCCGGGACGCAGCCGGAGAGCGCGGGCGTCTTCCGGCCTCAGGCCGGTCGGCCGGTCATCGTCCGGGTTTCCGCGGATTTCGCGCGCTATCAGGCCGTGGCGATCTCCGTCGAGGTGGGACCGCGCGGGGCGAACCAGCCGACCGCGGCACCGGTCCTCGTCGGCAGGCTGTAGGACTCAGAACGCGACGTTCAGCAGCAGGTACACACCCAATCCCAGCATGAGGCTCACCGACCACATCGCCACGGCGGCCCGGCCGACGCGCGGATGCGCCGTCAAGGCCACCGCATCCTGATGCCGCGTCAGCCCGACCAGCACGTTGTAGATCACCGGCGGCACGGACAGGATCGACAGCAGGATGTGCACGGCCAGCATCGGCAGGTAGAGATACGTCCGGAGCAGGGCGGGCCCGGGGAACGCCTTCGTCCCCCCGAGCGTCACGCGCGTCACGTAGAGCACGAGGAACGCTGTGATGAACGCGGCTGCCGTCAGCATGAACCGACGGTGCGCCGCGACCTGCCCCCGTCGGATCGCGCGCCACCCCAGGAGCAGACTAGTAAGCGCCGTCGCGTTGATCACAGCGATGAGATGTGGGGCGAGGGCGACCAGTCGCCCCAGCGACGGAGACAGAGATCCCGGGGGCTCGCCGGAGAGCGCATAACCGAGGATCGCGTAGACGACAGCCGCAAGGAACGCCGCGACGACGCCCGGTCGACGGATGGGGAGGCTGGCCCGGCGGACGCTCAATGCGGCGGTGGTGTCGCCGTCACGGGGTGTGCTCGAGGACCATCGCGATCCCCTGTCCCACACCGATGCACATCGTGGCCAGACCGTAGCGGCCCTTGCGACGGCGCAGTTCGTGCGCCAGCGTCGTCACCAGGCGCGCTCCGGAGAATCCGATGGGATGGCCCATGGCCACCGCGCCGCCGTTGGGGTTGAGCTTCTCGAGGGGGATCTTCAACTCCCGGATGCAGGGGATGACCTGCGCGGCGAACGCCTCGTTGAGCTCGACGACGTCCATGTCCTCAATCCGCAGGCCCGTGCGCTCAAGCACCTTGCGCGTGGCGGGAATCGGGCCCAGGCCCATGTAGGCCGGATCGACGCCGGCCACGGCGGAGGCGATCACCCGCGCCATCGGCCGGAGGTTCAGCTCTTCTGCCGCCTCGGCGGAGGTGAGCAGCAGCGCCGCCGCCCCGTCGTTGATCCCGGAGGAGTTACCGGCGGTGACGGTCCCCTCCTTGCGGAAGACGGGCCGCAGCTGCGCTAGTTTCTCCAGGGAGGTGTCGGGCCGCGGGTGCTCGTCCCGATCCACGATGAGCGGATCGCCCTTCTCCTGCGGGATGACGACCGGCACGATCTCGTCGTTGAAGCGGCCCGAGGCCGCAGCCCGCGAGGCGCGCTGGTGGCTGAGCAGCGCGAACTCGTCCTGCTCCCTCCTGGTGATGCCGAACCGCTCGGCGACGTTTTCGGCGGTCTCGCCCATACTGTACGGCGGGTACATCTCGGCCAGCCGAGGATTCGTGAACCGCCAGCCCAGCGTCGTATCGTGCATCCGGAGGTCCCCACGGGGATAGCCCGCGGCGGGTTTGGCCATGACGAACGGCGCACGGGTCATCGACTCGACACCGCCGGCGATGAAGACCTCCCCCTCCCCCACCTTGATCGCGTGCGCCGCGGAGGCGACGGCCTGCATCCCCGAACCGCACAGGCGGTTCACGGTCTGCCCGGCGACGTCCACCGGCAGCCCGGCCAGGAGCAGCGCCATCCGCGCGACGTTGCGGTTGTCCTCGCCGGCCTGGTTCGCCGCGCCGAAGATGACGTCTTCGATCCGCCGGGGGTCGATGCCGGTGCGGCGGATGAGTTCGCGGATGACGTGCGCGGCCAGGTCGTCGGGACGGACGTCGCGCAGGACGCCGTTGTAGCGCCCGACCGGCGTCCGCACCGCGTCGACGATGACCGCCGTCCGCGTCGTCCCGCCCTGCATCGTCACTGCCCTGTGTAGCGCGGGCTGCGCTTCTCGATGAACGCGGCGACGCCCTCGCGATGGTCCGCGCTATGCCCGGCGACCTCCTGGAGGTGCGCCTCATACTCGAGGGCCTGCTCCAGCGAAGCGCCGAGGGCATAGTGGATGGCGCGCTTGGTCAGGCCGTAAGCCTTCGTCGGGCCCGCCGCCAGACGGGTCGCCAGTTCCATCGTCTTCCCCATCAATTCTTCATGCGGGACGACCCGGTTCACGAGGCCGATCCGCAGCGCCTCCTGCGCGTCGACCGGATCAGTGGTGTACGTCATCTCCAGCGCTTTCCCCAGCCCGACGAGCCGCGGCAGGAACCAGGTGCTGCCCGAGTCGGGCACGAGTCCGATCCGCGCAAACAGCTCGATGAAGCTGGCCCGGTCGCTGGCGAGGCGCAGGTCCGCGGCCAGGGCCAGGCTGCACCCGGCCCCGGCGGCCACCCCGTTCACCGCGGCCAGCACCGGTCTCTCCAGCGTGTGGATCTGCGTGACCACCGGGTTGAACGTGGCCCGCAGGTGCTCCCGGTACGAGAGATCCCCCGCCGCCCGGTCCCGGAGATCCTGTCCCGAGCAGAAGCCGCGGCCCGCGCCCGTCAGCACCAGACAGCGTACCGCGGCGTCACGCGCGGCCGCCCGCAGGGCATCGCGCAGCTCGTGCGCCATCAGATCGTTCACCGCGTTCAACACGTCGGGCCGGTTCAGCGTGATCGTCATCACGCCGTCGGAGCGCTCGATGATAATCGTATCCGGCATGGCTCACCGTCCTTTGAACGCGGGCTTGCGCTTTTCCAGGAACGCGCTGATGCCCTCCGTCCGATCCTCCGTGGCGAAGAGCAGGTAGAAGCACTTCCGCTCGAAGTCCAGTCCGCCTTCGAGATGCGTGTCGAACGCCTTGAGCACGGCCTCCTTCGCCAGGCGGACGGCCACGGCGCCTTTCGAGGCGATCTCCCGGGCCAGGTGTGTGGCCTCGTCGAGCACGACCTCCGCGGGGACGACCCGTGTCACCAATCCGGCGGCCTCGGCCTGCCGCGCCGTGATCGGCCGGCCGGTCAGCACGATCTCCATCGCCCGGTACTTCCCGACGGCCCGGGTCAGGCGCTGCGTCCCCCCGGCGCCGGGCATGATGCCCAGGTTGATCTCGGGCTGCCCGAACAGCGCCGTCTCCGCGGCAACGATCAGGTCGCACAGCATCGCCAGCTCACACCCGCCGCCCAGAGCCAGACCGTTCACCGCGGCGATGAGCGGGATCGATACCTTGCGGATGCGCTCCCACTGCTGGAAGCGGTATCCGGCGAGCATCTGCGGCGCGCTCGCTCCGGCCATCTCCTTGATGTCCGCCCCCGCGGCAAACGCCCGGCCGGCCCCGGTGATGATGACGCAGCGGACGGCGCCGTCACGCTCGAGCTCCTCGAGCGCGGAGACCAGTTCATCCATGGTCGCCTGGTTCAACGCGTTGAGCACCTCGGGACGGTTCAGGGTGATGACCGCGATCCCATCCTCTGCGGCGGTCGTGATGTTCTGATAAGCCATAGTCCCTCCTCGCGTCATCCTCGACGCGTCATGCCTGGAGCTTGATCCCGCAGTTCCCGCAGTAGGCGAACCCCTGGGGCAGGTGCTTCGCCCCGCACCGCGGGCACGTCCGGACCGGCGGTCCCCAGGCGAACTCCGTGCTCTCTCCTTCGGCCAGCTTTCTCCGGATGCCGGCGTAGTCCACCGGACGCTTCTCATGGAACGCTTCGATGCCTTCCTGGGTCTCGGGGGCTCCGGCGTGCAGGGTCAGCCACTCGCGGGCGTGCCCGACCGTCAGGTGCCAGCTCAGATCGCGCCAGAAGTTGAGCTGCTGCTTCGTGTAGCGGGTGACCTCCGGGAGCTTGTCCGCCAGCTTGCGCGCCAGGGTCTCCACGGCGGCGTCGAGGTCGCGGCGCGGGACCACCTGATTGACGAGGCCCCACTCCAGGGCTCGCCCCGCGGGAATCTCCTCACACAGGAACAGGACCTCTCTCGCCCGCCGGTCGCCCACGATCAGGGGGAGCCACTGCGTCGCCCCCGCCGCCGGAACGCTCCCGCGCGCCGGGCCGACGTGGCGGATGATGACGTCGTCGGCGGCCACGGCCAGATCGCAGGCCATGTTGAACTCGTTGCCGCCGCCGACCACGAGCCCGTTGAGCCGGGCGATCGTCGGCTTGCCGATGTTGCGCAGCCGCTCCTGGGCCTCGATGAAGACCCCCATCCACTTCCAGTAGTCGCGCGGCCGGGCCACGAACCGCTCTTGCTCGTCGAGGTCGGCCCCGGTGCAGAAGGCGCGCTCCCCGGCGCCGGTCAGGACCACCACGGCCACGGCGTCGTCCCCGGCGGCGTCCTCGAAGGCGCGGCTCATCTCGCGCAGCGTCGCCAGGTTGAGCGCGTTGTGCACCTCGGGGCGGTTGATGGTGACGCGGGCCGCGGCAGGCTGCTTCTCGTACAGGATGTGCCGGAACCCGTCCATCTAGACCGCCTGCGCGTAAACCATCGTCACCAGCGATGCGGCGAACCGCTGCAGGTCCTCTCCGGCGGCGCGTCCCTCCGGCGAGCGCATCGCGGCACGCATCGCGTCCGCGTCGTCAAAGTACATCTCGGCGATCAGGTAGTAGGGGGCCTCTCCGCCGGGCGCGCCGGTGATCCGCCAGGCCTCCAGCCGGCGGAGTCCCGGCATCTTCCGGACGAGGGGCAGGTGCGTCTCCGTGTAATGACGGTCGAACGCGTCGGGATCGGGTGGGCGCCGGTAGAGCGCGACCAGCTTTACCATCTTGGACCCTCCGCCGTTACGGGGTGATCAGGACCTCGTAGCCCTGCTCGCGCAGCTGGTCGGCGAGCCGCTGGGCGTTGTCCCGGTCCGCGAACGCGCCGACCTGCACCTTGTACAGCCCGCCGGAGAGGTTGATGTAGGCTTCGAATCCCTTCTCTCGCAGCTCCGCGGCACGGGCTTCCGCGTTCTCCTTCCGCAGGAAGGCACCGACCTGGACGCGGTACAGCGCACCCGCCGGGCTGATCTGCTGCGGCGGCTGCGCCGGCGGCGCAGGCTGCGTCCCGGGGGAAGGTTGTGGAGTCGGCTGGGGTGAGGGAACGGGCTGCGGCACGGGCGTGGGCTGGGGCACGGGCTGCGGCCCGGGCAGCGGCGACGACGGCCGGGACGGCGGAGCGGCTCTCGGGGGCGTCGGCCGGATCGCCCGCGGCACGTTCGTGGTCGGAGACAGGAAGGCCTGGCCGGCCACGTAGCCGGCCAGGACGGCGACGGCGAAGAGACCCAGGAACACCAGGCCGACAACCACGGGTCGCACAGGCATCGTCATCCTCCGAGCCGCCGCAACCTCTCCAGGTCTTCGCTGCTCAGGCCGATGAAATAGATGCCGTGAGCCGCGCTGCCCGAGGCCAGCGGTTCGACCCGCACCACCTCGGCCTCCGCGGTGAGGGGACCGTCGGCCAGCGACACGGTGACGCGGACGCGTTCCCACTGCGAGAGTTCGCCCGGAAGGACCACCCGCAGGCCCTGCAGGCTGGCGTCGGCCGCGGAACCGACCAGCTCCTCCCCTCCGCGTTCGATGCGCACCAGGCGCACCGTCGAGTCGCGCAGCGGAATGCGCGGACTCCGGCGGGAGGCGATGCTCACCGCGGGCGGGTGCGCCACCTCGACGTGGTTCTCGCGAGTGCCGCGCACCGTCGTCTCGAAGACGTACTTCGAGACCCGCCCCTGGTAGGAGATGGCCACGCGATCGCCGGCGGCCAGCGGCAGCAACTCGTGCACCCGCGTCGGCACGCTGATTGCGATCGCCTCAGGGGCCAGGGCCAGGACCGTACTGGCGTAGATGCCGCGGCGAGGACCGCTGGGACTCTCGACCTCGATCGCCTGGTTGACCGCGAGGGGCTCCACGAGGCTGTGGGAAGCACCGCCGGCCGGGGACGCGGGCTCGATCGACAGCCGTGCCTCCGCCTCCAGCAGCCGCTCCCGGAAGGCATAGCGACGGAACCGCGCGCACTCCGGGTGGTCGACGCTTTCGCAGTCGCTGACGGTGTGCGCGGGCACGTGGGGGCAGAGATCGTCGATCGTGCGGCAGTACCCGTAGGCGCGCATGTACCGGTCCAGTTCTGCTTCGTCTTCCACCAGCCAGGGCGGAAGGCTGCGGTCTTCCCCGGCGGTGGTCAGGTCGTGGCCGCGGCCGAAATGCCGCATGATCCACCGCTCCGATACCTCCTCGTCGCGCGAGCGGAGGAAGCGCCGGATCTCGGCGTACGCGGCGCGCTCCCTCCGGCGCATGCGCTCGACCGTCTGGCGGTGCACCGACCGGCAGACCGGACACTGCTCCCGCTCGGCCCGTGCGCCGTCACTTTCGCGGATCATCACTGCTCCTCTTAGGCCAGCGTCCGGCGAAAACCTCCAAGCGGCGTCAGCTTCCCGCGGAGGGGAGCGCTTCGCGGCTGGGTCGGCCGAGGGCGAGGAGGATGAGCGCGCCGACCCCGACGACCAGGTAATAGGAGAGCACGCGATCAAGGAGGACGGCGCCGGCGACCAGCGCGTGCGTGGCGGGGAACCGGAGGATGAGACCGGCCACGGCGGCCATCGACAGCTCGGTGATCCCGATGCCACCGGGGATCAACGCCGCGACGGCCACGAGATTCGCCGCGCTGAAGGCCAGCATGGCGCCGCCGAGGCCGAGCGACAGACCCATCGCGCGGAAGACGGCGGCCGCCCGCGCCGCATCGGCGAGGGCGGCCAGGACTGAGAGCCCCATGAGCGGCCACAGGTTGGCCCGCTTCCGCCACAGGGAGAGACTTCCCGTCAACGCATCGGTCACCCGCTCTGACCCGTTGCGGAGCCCGACGGACACGGGGAGTCGCTGGATCATGCGCAACGCCACGGCCCGGAGCGTCCGCGGCAAGGTCAGGGCCAGGACGCCGGCGGCCAGGAAGAGACCCGCCGCGGCCGCGACCGGTCGGAACGGCGCGCCCCCCGCCCCCAGCAGCGGCAGGGAGATCCCGAAGAGCACGACCAGGGCGACGCCGTCGAAGGCGCGCTCGACGAGCACCGCGGCGACCGATGCGGCGAGGGATGTGTCGAATCGGTGCTTCAACAGGACCGGCTTGGCCAGATCGACGGTCCGCGCAGGACTGAAGCTGGCCGCGGCGACGCCGGCCAGGATCGCCGCGACAGCCGACCGCAGGTCCAGGTACGCGCCGGCGAAGCGCGCGACCATCCATCGCCAGCGGAGCGCCTTCACGATGACGTTCACGATCAGGAAGATCGCCGCCAGGACCAGCCAGACAGGACTCGCGGCGCGCACCGACTCGCGCGCCGCGGAGATGTCGATGCGCACGAGGAGGAGGCCGAGCAGCACGGCACCGGCCAGGAGGAAGAGCACTCGGACGGACCGCGTCATCAACGAAGTGTTACGGGGAGTAGAAGGCGCGCAGGGTGAGATCGATCGTCAATCCGTGGGATGCTCCCGTGACGGCGAACCGGTCGATGGCGACGGCCCGCGGCAGCTGTTCCAGGGCGGCGACGAAGGCCCGGAGCCGCGGGTAGTCGCCGCTGACCGCGATCTGCATCGGGACGGCGGCCACGCCTGCGGGAAGCGCCTCACCGCCCGCGGCGGCGGCGGTCGGCGCAAAGGAGATCTGCTGCAGTTGCACGCGGCTGTCGGCGATGGCCTGCCCCAGGACCTCGACGAAGGCGGGCAGCGCCGGATCGCGGGGGAGCATCGCCTCCAGCGCCCGCGCTTCCGCCGCCACCTTCCGGTGGCGCTGCTCGATCGGCGCCTGCCGGTCCACGAGGGCGACCAGGCGCCTCAGTTCGGCCTGCTTGCGTTGCGCCTCCTGGCCGGCGAGCCGGACCTGTTGCATCGCGGGGAGGATCACGACGAGGACGACGGCCACCGCCACGAAGGTCGCGGCGCCGGTTGTGACCACCCGCTGTTCTCGGCGCTTGAGGCGGGCCATCGCTAGCGCAGCCTCGCCGCCAGGTGGAACTGCGTGACCAGCCGGGTCCCCATCTGAACCTGCTGAATCGAGCGCATCTCCACGCCGCTGAGCACCCGCGACCGGGCGAGCGTGGTCGCAAAGAGGCCGACGGACGACAGATCGGTCGTGCTGCCGACGATCGTCACGCTGGCGCCCTCGACGACGACCGACTGGAGCCAGGCATTCCGGGGGATGAGCCGGCTGAAGTCTTCCAGCAGAACCGACAGCGCCCCCGGCCGGCCGACCAGCGCCTGTATCCGCTCCCGCCGCGCTTCGAGCTCTCTGGTCTCAGTCTCCAGCTGGGCCAGGCGGACCGCCGCCGGACGCAGTGGCACCAGGAGCCGCTCGGTCTCCCGGGCGGCCGCGCGGGCCTGCCCGGCCTGCTGGGCGAGGAGGGCGTAGACCACGGCGACCACGGCCGCGGCTGCCAGCGGGATCCCGAGCAGCACGCGCCGCCGCGCGGTGCGCTCGCGCCGCTGCAGCACGGCCGCGGGCATCAGGGTGAGCTCGATCTTCATCTACGCGCACACCCGCAGGGCCAGGCCGACGGCCGGCACCAGCTGCGGGGCCAGCCGGTCCACGGCGTCGGCGTCGAGGCGCGGCCCCGGGCGAACGCCTTCCAGCGGAGTCCCGATCGTCACGGGGATCTCCATCTCCAGGGCCAGGTGGCGGTCGACGCCGCCGGCGCGCGCCCCGCCGCCGCACAGGAGGATCTGGTCGATCTGCGCCCGGCCGTACTGCACCCTGTAGAAATCGAACGAGCGGCGCAGCTGGGAGACGACCGCGTCCAGCGCGCCTTCCATGATCGCGGTGTCGCCGCCTCCGGCGAGGCCCTCCACCCCTTCGGCGATCGTCCGGGTGAGCTGCGGGACGCCGCCGCGCACGATGGCGACCTCGGTCGTGGAGGCGCCGAGGTTGACCATCGCGACGACGCCCGGGATCTCCCGCAGGGCCAGCGCGCGCACCATCGCCAGGGCGGAGAGTTCGACTGCCTCGACCTGCAATCCCGCTTCTTCCACCGTTTCGATACAGGTCAGGGCCACCGCCTCAGGCGCCGCAGCCAGCAGGACCTCGATCTGGCGCTGCCCATCCCCGGTCACCTCGCCGACGACCTGCGCATCCAGGACCGCCTCCTCCACCGGAAACGGGAGGTGGCGTTCCGCCTCCCAGCGGATCGCCTGCTTCACCTCGTCTTCGGGAATCGGCGGCAGGCGAAGGATGCGGGCCAGGACGTTCTGTCCGGTGACGGAGGCCACGGCCCGCCGGCGGCGGATGCCGGCCTCGCGCAGCAGCATGCGCAACGCCCTGGAGACCGCCGCCCGGTCCAGGATCATGCCATTGGCCACGGCGCCCGGCGGCGTAGAGGCGATCCCATACCGGACGAGTTCGATCCCGCGTCCGGTCCGGCGGAGTTCGGCGACCTTCATGGCGTGTGTGCCGATGTCGATCCCGAGGGCGACAGCGCCGATGCGGAGGATGTCCTGCAGTGACGCCATGACCGGTCTCTTATTCGTGCCCGCGCGCGGAAGTTCCCGTGACCTAGTCCTTTGACGACCAGGACACGCCTAACAGAACGTTGCCGGTGCTCAGAGGCATGAACGCGCCGGGCAGGACGTCCGTCACCGCGGCATCGTAGCGGACAGCGATCGAGCCGGCATTGGCGACGCCGTCGCGCATCAGGATCGCCCCGTTGGACATGACCACCCCGCGCAGGGTCACGGCGACGAGATTCGCGTCGTGCTGGATGTCGATGCCTGTCCCTGCGGACCCCTGCAGGTCGTCCGCGCATGGGGACGGCGGGACGCAGCCTCCGCCTGGATTGTCCATTCCCGCAAATGCGTAGACGATGCCTGTGATCTCAAACGTCCGCGGTGCAGCGGCAGCCCCCGACGAGATCAGACGGACGTTGCCGCCGGCAACGAGCGCCGGGTACCCGAGAAGGCTCTGGTGGGTGTAGTCGGCGGTGCGCAGGGAGAGGTTCTCGACGAAGATGTCTCCCTCGGTGGTGCCGCCTGCGCGCCGGAACGCCCCGATCATGCCGGTCACCTGATCCGGCACGCTCAAGGCGTAGATGACGTTGTTGTTGCTGTCGGTCGCCGGCCGGGAGCGGAGGCACAGCGTCTCCCGCGCCGAAGGCGCCAGGCCCAGGCAGTCCACGGTGACGCGGCGGGGCACGAGCGCCACGATGTGCGCGGCGCCGACCGCGACGCGGCCGACCCGCGACGTCTTCACACCCGTCGCCCCCGCGGAAGCCTGGAGCTGCTCCGTGCCCTCTGAGGTCGTTCGGGTGCCGTTTCCCCCGCCCGTCGACTGGGCTTCGTAGCGCTCGATGAGACCGGGGGTCTGAGGAACCCAGCTGGTATTCCCGGTCGCAGCCGCGAAAGATGCGACCAGCATCGTCCCGTCGAGCGTGGTCGCCACCGAAGGCGTGGAGTGGAAGTTGCTGCTCGGCGTGGCCTGTCCCAGGGCGATGTCGATCGGATCGCCAGGGTCCACGTTGACGTAGGCCTGGATGCCGCCGGAGGCCTTCCGCGACGCGCTGAACGTCCACGTGTAGTTCGCCGGCTCGGAGGCGGTGGCGACTTTGTAGTACACGGCGAGCCGCAGGGTCGTGCCGTTGTCGATCGGGTTCGTCCCGCCCGGGACGAGCGACCAGCCGGCCGGCGGCGTGATCCCGGTGGTCGAACCGCCGCGCACGGCGATCGCCGCGACCATCACGTCGTTGGCGACGAGTCCGGCCGGACGGAGAATCGTCAACGTTGTCGAGCCGCCGCCGTTGTTGGCTCTGCGGGCACTGCGGAAGGTGATCGTCTGCGTGGAGATGGTATACTGCGTCCGCTCATCGGCGTTGAACTCCACGTAGTACAGCGGGCTGGCGATGCCCGTGCCGAGGATCCCGCCGCGACTGTTCACATACCGGTCCCAGCAGCGCTGAGTTTCCCGAGCGTTGAAGTTCCACCCCGCGGCGGTGCAACGGCTGTTCGCCGCACCGCCGCGGAAATACAGGTTGAGACCGTCGGCCGGATCGATGGTGGCGATCGCGCGGTTGCGGTAGCTGTTCGGATCCGCGCTGTCCATGTCCAGCCGCGGGAAGCGGCTGAGCGCGGCGGCCGGATCGCACGGCCAGGGCCAGGTCGCGCAGGCAATACCAGCGATGGGGCCGTTGGCGGTCACGGCTCCGACGACCACGGCGCCGGCCGGGTTGATGGTCGCGGCCGTCGCGGCGCCCAGCCGGTTGTTCGCATGCACCGCCACGGCGGCGTCGTTCGGGAAGGCGTTCTCCACGGTGAGGCCGGGCGCTCCGCTCCCGAGCAGCACCGTGGTGTTGCCCACGATGCTGTCGAGCATGAAGCGCGGCAGCACCTTGACCGCGGCGTTGAGCGCCTGCCGTCCCGCGTTCCGCGTCCCGACGGATTCGATGGACCGGATGAGGCCGGAGGCCGTGACCGTGACCTGGTACTGGCCGTCGCCCAGGGTGTCGGTGACTCCCGCCCACCCCGCGTTCTGGTCGAGTTCGAACAGCCCGCGGGCCACTCCGCCTTCCGCGATGTACTGCGCGGCGACGGCGTCCTCCCCGGTGTAGGCGATGCCGATCTCGGTCAGGACCAGGTCCACCATGGCCACGCCGATGACCGTGAGGACGGCCACCAGGATGAGCACCGTGACCAGGGCCGCGCCGGCTTCCGCAGGGCGCCGCGTCGGCATCGCTAGTTCCTCAACCAGGCGCGGGTCGTCACGACGACCTCCTGCACCTGCCCGCCGAGCGCCTCGTTGGTCAGGACCGCGCGGGCGTTCAGTTCGACGACGCCCGCACGGACGGACGTCCCCACGGGATGGCTCCGCGTCACCCCGCGGTCGAGCACGAGACAGCCGGCGACAATGGCCGTCACCATCCGGCGCTCGGGCAGGACCGCGTCGGAGGTCTGATGGACCTCGCGGCCGATCCGGATCCGGTCCTCCGCGGCGAACCCGGCCACGCTCGCCGGGCAGATCTGCGTCGCGCCGGCCGAGGCGGCAAGAGTCAGCGCGCTGGTAGCGGCTGTGAACATGGTGCGCCCGGGCGGCGCGGCCAGGAGTTCCGCGAGCGGCGCGCGGTTGCCCGCCACCGTGCATCCCGCCGTGCACCGGGTGACCTCCACGCCGGGGTCGGCGCAGCTCCCCTCGCAGCGGAACATCACGCTCAGCGGCTGGACCACGTCTCCGGCGGGATGAGACTGGCTCAGCGGCGAAGCGACGGTCACCAGGTTGCCGATGACCGAGGTGACGCTGAGCGGCCCCTCGTCGCCGACGGCGATCAGGTCGGCGCCCCGCACGGTCGTGGCGTCGTCCACGGTGAAGCTCGACGTCCCGGCGACGGCGCCGGCGCTCAACGTCGTCCCGGCACGCCGCACGACCTCCCCGCGGCGATGCGCCCGGAGGAGAGGGGATGACAACGTCACCGTGCTCCCGGCGATGGCCGCCACCGTGCCGCGCTCCAGCCGGTCGAGGCTGAGGATGACCAGAGGCATCCCCACCACGAGCGGCGAGGCGTCCTCCACGGCGAGGGTGGTCGCCCCGGCGGAGGCATCCTGGGTGAGGATCGTCACCTTCGCCAGGCCCAGATCCCGCCCGCCGTTGCCGATGACGAAGTCGCGCGCCTGTCGCACCTCGTTGGCAACGCGGGCCAGCGCCACACGCGGCTGTTGCTGCACGTCCATCTGGCCTTCCAGCGCGCTCCACCCCCGCACCGCGACGGCGATCAGGCTGTAGAAGGTGAGGACGACCAGGCTCATCAACACGAGGGAGATGAGCATCTCCACGAGCGTGAGGCCTTCTTCACGGCCGCGCCACATCAGTAGTCACCCACCAGCGTGGTGAGGGTGACGGTGCGGGTCACCGTGCCCTCCAGCCAGGTCACCGTCACCGCGATCTGGGCCAGCGGGGCCGACCCCAGCACCGGCCGGGTGACCGTCGTGGTGCGGGTGTATCGTCCCGCGGGGTCGGCTGCGCCGAGCTCGTCGATCGTCTCCGTCGTCGTCCCCGCGACCAGGCTGGTGAAGCTGCGGCCCTTGATCCACTCCAGACGCTGCTGGGCGAGGAGGGTCCCGGTGGTCACGCTGCGACCCAGCAGACCCTGCGAGGAGGCGGTGAAGTAGAACCCGGTCAGGACGAAGACCACGAGACCGAACACGGCGGTGGCTACGACGACCTCGATCAGGGTAAGCCCGCGGGCGTCTTTGACGCCCGCGATCATGGGCACGACGCCACCTCGCTCAGCTGCGCCCGGCCCGTGCCGGCCGTGACCTCGAGGCGGAAGGTCTGCGTGCCCTCGGTGAGACAGAACTCGCCCGCCGCGACCGGGCCTCCCGACGGCCGGAACTCCAGCGGGGTCACGGTGTAGGCTCCCGACAGCACGACGGTGGCGGGGAGATCGGTCTGCTTCAGCGGACTGCCGTCGGTCTTCTCAAGCGTGTACCGGGAGGGCGGACCGCTCGAATACACCAGGCGGACATTCTCGTCCAGGGTCTGGGCCTGCTGCTGGGCCAGCCGCACGTCCGACAGGAGCTGCCGGGAGGCGTGGCGCAGGTCGCGCACCTGCTGATACCGGGTGAGGGCGGGCAGCACCAGCACCACGATCGCCGCGCCCAGGGCGAGGGCGAGGAGCAGTTCCAGCATCCCGAGGCCGCGGGCATCCAGGCGCCGCATGGTAGACGGACCCGGGAGGCGGGCCGCCGCCTCCCCGGGTCAAAAGGGATCCGACTACGGCGTGATGAGGTCGCCGACCAATCCTCGTACGGTCGAGCCCGCGCCGACGACGATGTAGTATGTCTTGCCGTCCATGTCACCACCGACCACGCCCGGGATGGACAGCCGCGTCCACTCCGTGGCGACGGGCGTGCCGTTCGTGCATGTCCCGGCCGCGCCGGCCAGGGCGGCATCGACGGTGGCGGCGGACAGGCAGACGATCCCGTACCCGGCGAAGTTCCACACCGCGCTGTTGGGCGGAGGTGTCCAGCCGATCTCGGAGGCTGTGTTGCACCGGCTGGTGTTGAAGTTCTTCTCGACCAGGCACGAGAAGTCCAGGGCCTTCCACTCGCTGGCGATCTGCCGCACCTCGGCGCTGAAGGCCCGCTGCCGGGCACCCAGGAAGCTGGGCAGGGCGATCGCGATCAGCAGGCCGATGATCGCGATGACCACGGCGATCTCGATCAGCGTGAAGCCCGTGGCCCCCCTGATTGCCTTCCGCACTTGCCTCATGTGGCGTCCTCCCTCGGCGCGTACGCCGCGATGTTTCCTTAACAGCACAGAACTTGACAGCACACATCGTGCCAGAGCGGCGCAGTGGGTCACAATGGGAAGGTTGGACCGGGACTGGGACGAAAGGCCTAGCGCCGGATATTCCCGATCAGGCTCCAGATCGGGAGGAGGACGGCGAGAGCCACGACGAAGACCACGGCCCCTACAGCAACAATCAAGAAGGGCTCGACCACGGCGGCGAAGCGCTTGACCGTGTTGTCGACCTCGCGCTCGTAGTAGTCCGCCACCTTGTTCAGGACCTCTTCCATCGCGCCTGACTCTTCGCCGACCCGGACCATCTGCACGACCATGGGGGGGATGAGGGGGCTTGCGGCCAACGCCTCCGCCATGGAGACGCCCACCCGCATTCGCTCGCGGGCCGCCTCGACGGCGGACCCGACGATCCGGTTGCCCAGCGCCCCGGCCACCGCGGTGATCCCCTCCATGAGGGGAACGCCGCTGCGGATCACGACGGCCATGGAGCGGCCGAACCGGGAGAAGGCCAGCCGCAACACGATCGGTCCGAGAATCGGCAGCCGCAGGACGATCGCGTCGAGGGCGCGCTGGCCGGAGCTGGTACGGCGGGCGAGCAACGCGGCCACGGCGAGCCCGGCCACGATGAGGAGGAGCATCCACCAGGAGGCCTGGAGGAGCCGGCTGATCTGGAGCATGACCACCGTGACCGTCGGCAGTGGGACGCGGAAGGAGGCGAAGACGCGCGTAAACATCGGCACGATGAACGCCACGGCCAGCACAGCCACCATCAGCGTGAAACCCAGGACGATGAGCGGGTATGTAGCCGCCGTGCGCACCTTCTGAATCAGGTCCAGCTCACGCTCCGTGTAGTCCGCGAGGTGATCCAGCGCGGCGTCGAGGACCCCGCTGACCTCCCCCGCGCGCACGGTGTTGACGTAGAAGGGTCCGAACGCCTCGGGATGGCGCGCGATCTCGCCGGAGAGGCTGCCCCCACGCTCGATCCCCAGACGGACCGCCTTGATGATCCCGCGGAGCCGCCGGCTGCTGGCCTGTTGCTCCAAGACCTGCAGCGCGCCGACGATGGGCAGGCCGGCTGAGATCATCGTCGCCAGCTGTCGGGTGAAGAGCACCAGGTCGCGCCGGTTCACCCGGATGAAACGCTCGAGCTGCCGCGAGGCGCTCTCCAGCTGCTCCTGCTCATTGAGGGCGGAGACCAGATAGCCGCGGGCCTGCAGCGCCGCGGCGGCGAGCCGCGCGCTCTCCGCGTCGACCACGCCGGTCTCCAGCCGGCCCGCCTGGTCAAAGGCCCGATAGGTGAACCGCGCCATCGTCTTCTCTGCCCCGACTTTCGGGCACTGTCATTCTAGGAAGACGCCCAGACGGCGGCAATCGGCCGATCGGCCTATCGGCCAAAGGGTTTTGGCACCTGCGTCGCCGAACACTGGGGGTCGGCACCAGGGGGGCAGCTCGTGCGCGTCCCGCCCGGCTTCACCCAGGCCATCATCTCGCTGCGCTGGCTCGCGCTGGCCGCGCTGATCGCCCTCGAGGCGCTCCTGCCCAGCCCGGGATCCCGGGCCGGGCTCATCGGCCTCTATGCCGCGATCTTTCTCTACACGCTCGGCCTGACGCTGTTTGCCTGGCGGTATCCCGACGCCGCGGATGCCGCCGCGCGCGCCGGCGTCGGATTTGATACCGTGGCGATCGCCGCGGGGATGCTCCTCACCGCGCACGGCCGCGAGTACCTGCTGCTCGCGTTTCTCGTGACGGCACTGGCGGGGTTCCTGCTCGGCCACAGCGGAGCCATCGTCACAAGCGCCGCCGTCGCCGCGGTGCAGTTCCCCGCCGTGCCCCCATCGCTCTATGCCCCCGGTGACTACGCTCTGTGGAGTGTCACCGCGCTGGCGTATCTGGGCACGGGGATCACCGCCTCTGCCGGCGGCGAGGATCTGGTGCGCCGCCGGCGCTTCGGTCGCCTGCTGGCGGACCTCCGGCGCACCGCCGCCACGGCTCCCAACGCCTCGGCGGCGGCCAGAACGGCGCTGGTCATGCTCACGGACCACTTCCGCGCGCACAGCGGCTCGCTGATGGTGTTCGATCCCCCGTCCGGGCGGCTGGAGATCCTCGCCGCGCACCACCTTCCTGATGCCTATCGGGATGTCCGCCTGCGCCTCGGCGAAGGCGTGGCCGGGCGCATCGTGCGCGACGGCCAGGCGGTGCTGCTGACCCCGGACGTCCCGATCCCGCCTCGCCCCGGCCGCGAGGAGATCGGCTCGGCAATCTGCGTGCCGCTGGCCGGCACCGCGGGGCCGCTCGGCGTGGTAAACCTGAACCGCCATCGGGCCGCGGTGCGGTTCACGCGGGAGGACCTGGACGCGGCGGAGGTGGCGGCGCAGCAGCTCGGGACGATCCTGCTCCAGGCCCAGCACGAGCGGGTCTACGCGGCCGCCCTCTCGGAGGCGGCAGAGGGATTCGGCGAAGTGAGCCGCGCGCTGGCGCGGGACCCCGCGGTGCTCTGGCCAGCGCTGCTCGACGTCGCGCGCTCGCTGACCTCGGCGCGCTTCGCGGTGCTCGCCCTCGAGCGCGAGGACACCGGGATCGTGGACATCGTCAGCACGCGCGGGATCGATGGCCGCGCGGCCTCTGAGTTCGCGGGGACGTTACTGGCGGCGAGCACGCAGGGAGAGATCCGGCTCCTGCCCGACGGGCCGGTGCGCGACGGCCTCGCCACGAGCGTGGCCTGCGTGCCCCTGCGCGCGGAGGGACAGACGCTCGGCGCCATCGGGCTGGGGTTTTCCAACGGACCGGTCGCGCCCCGCCTTCTCCAGGCCGTGGCCTCGCATGTCGCCGCCGCCGTGCACACCGCCCGCTTCGCCCACCGGATCGCAGACATCGGGGTGATCGAAGAGCGCCGGCGGATCGCACGCGAGATGCACGACGGGTTAGCCCAGACCATCGCCGACGCCCTCCTCCAGACCGACCTCTCGACCATGGCGGCCCAGGCCAAACCCGACGAGGTCCGCGGCGATCTGAAGGAGCTCCGGGCGGTGCTCGAGCGGGCGATGCGCGAGCTGCGCGAGTTCATGACCGAGCTGCGCCGGTTCGACCGGACCGACGAGTCCCTCTTCGCCGCCCTGGACGCGATGGGCCGCGAGTTCGGCCGGCGGCATCAGATCCCCACCTCAGTCGTCACGCACGGCCAGGACGCCCCCCTGCCCTCGGCGATCCGGCACGCCGTGCTGGCCATCGCGCGCCAGGCGCTGACCAATGTCCGCGCGCACGCGCGGGCCACCGCCGTCACGATGACGGCCGAAGCCACGGAACACGCCGCCAGCGTCAGCATCGCGGACAACGGTGTCGGCTTCGATCTCGCCGCCTTCCGCGCCCACCCCCCGGGCGCGCACCACCTGGGGATCACCTCCATGGAGGAGCGCGCGGCGCTGGTGGGGGGACGGCTCTCGATCGAGAGCCGTCCCGGAGGTGGGACGACGGTCACCGTACACATTCCTCTGGGGAGGAAGCATGACCAAGATACGCGTCCTGCTGGCGGATGACCACGAGCTGTTCCGCTCGGGCATCCGGCGCCTGCTGGAGAGCGCGTCCGACCTGGAGGTCGTCGGCGAAGCCGCCACGGGTCGCGACACCGTGCGGCTGGTCGAAGATCTGGCCCCGGACATCGTGTTGCTCGACATCGCCATGCCCGAGTTGTCGGGGATCGACGCCGCCCGCCTGATCAAGACGACGAGCCCGCGCACCGGCATCATCATGCTGACCGTGCATGCCGACGAGGAGTTCCTGTTCGAGGCGATCAAGGCCGGGGCGATGGGCTACCTGCTCAAGGACGCCTCAGCGGAGGAGCTGCTGCGGGCGATCCGGGTGATCCACAGCGGCGAAGGACTCCTCGCACCGAGCCTGGCGGCAAAGGTGATGCGGGAGTTCGCCCGCTCCCGCGAACGGACGGACCTGGCCGCCGTGATCACCCCGTTGACCCAGCGCGAGGTCGAGATTCTTCAGCACGTCGCGACGGGCCTGGCCAACAAGGAGATCGCGCACCGCCTGGCCATCAGCGAGCGCACCGTCAAGAACCATCTGAGCAACATCATGGAGAAGCTCCACGTGAACAGCCGGACGCAGGCCGCCGTGTACGCGCTGCGCAGCGGGCTCGTGCCCCCCGGAGGGTGACGCCGCCCGCTCTGGTACCAGGGGCCTATTGTCCCGCCGGGGGCCGGACGGCTAGACTGGCGTCGTGACCCCCATCCGCGTTCTGCTCGTGGACGACAACGTCGCCTACCGCCGGCATCTGGCCCGCGTCCTGGCGATGCAGCAGGACCTGGTGGTGGTCGGCGAGGCCGGCAGCGGGGTGGAGGCCATCGCCCGCGCCAGGGAACTGCGCCCCGACGTCGTCTTGATGGACTTCCGCATGGAAGGCCTGGACGGGTTCTCCGCAGCGCGCGTCATCGTCGAGGAACTCCCCGCGGCGCGGGTGTTCATGCTGACCGCCTTCCCGGGCGCGCTGGACAGGGAGAAGGTGGAGCGCGGGGGGATCCACGGCCTGCTGACCAAGGACCAGCCCGCGACGGAACTGTTCGAAGCGATCAGAGCGTCGGTTCTTCCACGCGCGTAACGCGCAGCACTTCCTCGACGGTCGTCAGCCCGCGCATCGCCTTCAGCAGCCCGTCGGCCCGCATCGAGCGCATCCCCTCCGCCCGTCCGGCCTCGGCGATGTCCGCGGCGGAGGCACGGGCCAGCACCAGGTTGCGCACGGCGTCGGTCATCACGAGAACCTCGAAGATCCCCGTCCGGCCGCGGTAGCCGGTCTGCCGGCACTGCGCGCAGCCTGTGGCCTGGTGGAAGGCAGGCGCGGGGAGTTCGCCCGTCACCGCGGACCCCAGCCAGAGCAGGATCTCCGGCGGCGGCTCGACCGGCCGCGTGCAGTGCGGGCACAGGGTCCGCACCAGGCGCTGGGAGGCGACCCCGTTCACCGCGGAGGCGATCAGGAACGTTTCGATCCCCATGTCCACCAGGCGGGCGATCGCGCTGGCTGCGTCGTTGGTGTGGATTGTGGTCAGGACGAGGTGGCCGGTGAGCGAGGCATGGATGGCGATGTCCGCCGTCTCCACGTCGCGGATCTCACCGATCATGATGACGTCGGGGTCGTGCCGGACGATCGAGCGCAGCCCCGTGGCGAAGGTCAGGCCCGCCCGCGGATTCACCTGGATGTGGCTCACGCCAGGTAGCTGGTACTCTACGGGGTCCTCGATGGTGATGATGTTCTTGTCCGCGGCGTTGATCAGGGCCAGCGTGCTGACCAGCGTCGTCGTCTTCCCGCTTCCGGTCGGACCGCTGACCAGGATGATCCCGTACGGCTGGCGGGCCAGGGCCTCGTACCGGCGGCGGGCCGCCTCGTCCATGCCGAGCTCCGGCAACGTGCGCAGCCCCCGCGTCTTGTCCAGCAGACGCAGCGACGCCCGCTCCCCGAGCACCGTCGGGATCGTCGCCACGCGCACGTCAACCTCGCGGCCGTCGAGGTGCAACTGGAACGCCCCGTCCTGCGGGGCGCGCCGCTCGGCGATGTTGAGACGGGCCAGCACCTTCAGCCGGGACAGCAGCGCCGGGTGGACGGTGCGCGGGACGTTCATCACCGTCTGGAGCACGCCGTCCACGCGAAAGCGCACGCGCACGCCGTCCTCCTCCGGCTCGATGTGCACGTCGCTCGCCCGGTCTTTCAGCGCCTGGGTCATGACCAGGTTGACCAGACGGACGACCGGCGCGTCCTCGGCCTCCTCCGTGGACGCCTCGCCCGGCCCCTCCGCCTCCCCGAGGGCGGTGGCCTCGCCCAGGGCGGCCTGCGCCGCCGCGCCCATCCCGTACGACCGCTCGATCGCCGCCGCGATGTCGGATTCGAGGGCGACCACCGCCTTGACCGGCCGCCGCGCGGCGATGGCCACATCGTCGAGGGCGAAGACGTCGAGGGGATCGGCGATGGCCACGACGAGACTGTCGCCTTCCAACGCCACCGGGATGACCCGCCGCTTGCGGGCGAGCGCCTCCGGGATGAGACGCAGCAGTGCCGGATCGATGCGGGTGCCGGCGAGGGCGACGAGCGGCAGTCCCAGCTGACTGGCCAGGGCCTGGGCGATCTGCGTCTCGGTGGCGACGCGCATCTCGACCAGCACGCGGCCCAACCGATCGCGCGTCTCCCGCTGGCGGCCGAGGGCCTCCTGCAGCTGAGCGGGTGTGATCACGCCGCTCTCGACCAGGATGTCGCCGATGCGCTTGCGCGGGCTCCTCACGTCAGGCTCATCTTAGGTGTGCCCGCATCGGCCCCACAATGGGCGCTTCGGCCTACCCCGGTCCGGCGAAATCCGCGCCGGCCGCCTCGGCCCGCGCCAGCACGCCGCCCAGCGCGCGGACGTGCATGGCGTCGAACTGCGGGCCACGCCCGGCAAGAAGAGTACTCATCAACTCGCTCACGGTGGAGGGACGCACACCGCTGGAACGCCCGCAGGTCAGCGCATCCAGGTAGTCGGCCAGCGCCACCACGCCGGCGTGCGGCGGCAGATCGCGCGCGCCGTCTGTGATGACGCGATGGTGCTCCAACGCGGCGAGCATCGGGAGGCTGGCCCGCCCACCCAGGTGGCGCAACAGCATCGCGCCTTCGATCGCATGGCGCGGCATCCCGTCCCGGATGCGATGGGTGCGCTCCTGCAGGCGCGCCGCCCAGGGCAGCCGCGCCATCCCGATATCGTGCAGGAACGCGGCCACGCCGAGGTCGATCTGATCCGTCTGGGCCAGGCCCAGCGCCTGGCCCAGACGGATCGCCAGGAAAGCCACGTTGACCGCGTGCGGCGGGTCCAGCTCATCGTGTCCGCGCAGCGCGACCTGAGCCCACAGGGCAGGGAGATCGCCCCCCTCGCCCGCCAGGGGTTCCACGACGAGGCGCACGCGCCCCACGTCCACCCGGTCTCCCCTCTCCACCGTCTCGACGAGGGCGGCGGCGGCGGCGACCGCCGCGCGGTAGTCGTCCGTCTCCCTGGGAAGGGGCACAACGACATCAGGGCCTTCGACCTCGATGCCGGCCACGCCCAGGGCACGGAGCGCTTGAGCCAGCCCGCCCTCGGCGATGAGTTCCTCGGGCTCGCGCGCCAGGAGCCGGATCAGCCGGCGGAGACCCGCGCCCTCTGCCTGCGGGCTCATCGTCAGCCGGGCGACCCGACGCGCCGTCAGGTACTGGCGCAACGGCAGGGCATGCCGGTCGTCGTCGGGCAACAGCGTCCCTTGCACGATGAGCCAGTCCGGGGAGACATCCCAGCGGACCAGCGCCGCTTCGCGCAGCGCCTGCTGCAGTGCGGCCTCGAACCGCTGGATGGTCTCCTCGGCCGCCGGGTGCTGGAGACCGTAGTGGCGCACGTGCTGCAGCGCCGCGAACAACGCGCTCGTCAGGGCAATCACATCGGTAGACATCACGTCGCGCTTTCTCCCATCCTGGCCAGCGCCGCCGCTGCTTCCTGCTTCAACTCCTCGACGGCACGCCGCCTGAGCAGTGGCCCGGCCGCCGTCGCGACCCGCCGCAGAGCCTGGGCGCAGGCCGGCGTCCCGATGCGCCCCAGGGCACGGATCACCTCACGTTTGAGATCAACCTGGTCCAGCAGCGACCCGCCTTCCAGTATCGCGACCAACACGGCGGCGGCCTCGGGCCGCCCCATCACGCCGAGCCAGTGCGCGGCGGCCTGACGCGTCTCGGCGTCCGGATGATACAGAGCCTCCGCCATCGCCTCCATTGCATCCACCGTGCCCACCGCCGCCGCCGCCCGCAGCGCCTCGCGCCTGACGTGGCCGTCTCCGTGGACCATGGCCGCGCGCAGGGCCGGCATCGTCCCCTCGCCGCCGACGCGCTCCAGGACGGTGACGGCGTTGCGGGCCACGTACCACCTGGAATCCATCACGTGCGGCGTGAGCAACTCCGGCCGCCCTGCGGCCAGAGCGGCGAGCAGGTCCACGGTGCGCCGGCGGATCTGGATGCGGGTGTCCTCGGCCGAGATCTCCAGCAGCACGCGGACGGTCTCCCCCGGCGCGGACCGCATCGCCTGCACGAACGGGTGACCGGGATCGGACGGATCGGCGGTGAGGTGCTCCAACAGCGGCCTGGCGCTCAGCGAGAGCACACGCGCCAGCATGGTGCGTGCCGCTTCGCTCGGCGCGTCCGAACGCGAGCCGGCTGCGGAGAGGACCTCGACCGCGGCAAGGATGCCGCCGATGTCGTCTTCCTGCACCATGCTCACGACGGCGGTCTCGAGCTCGGCCAGCATCGCGGTGAGATCCGCACCGCCGGCCTGCGGCAGCAGCTCTCCCCATGCCCGCACGGCCTGTTCCCGCAGCCGCCGCGCGTCCCATGACGCGAAGGCCTCCGCCGCGCCGTGCACCTCGGACGGCGACGGCTCCGTGACGGCGGGCAGGGCGGCGGCCGGGATCGGCCGCCGGACGCTGCGCAGCACGTCGCCGATCCGGCGGCCGGTGGCCTCCGCGCCCTCCCCTGAATATGCCTCGAGACTCGCGACCGCCACCGGCGGCCACTGCGCGATCAACGTCGCCGCCCACGGTTCATCAACGGCACGGACGATCGCGGCACAAATCGCCCTCAGCCCCGGTGCGCGCGGAGGGGCGAGGCTTTGGCCGATCGCCTTCCATGCGCGGAGCTGCTGCTGCCGTGACTGGGAGACGAGGCGGCGGTCGATCGTTCTGAACAGCTGACGGAGGGCTTCGTCCTCGGCATCCACCTGCTGAAGGTACGCGGCGATCCGATCGCTATCGCCCGCTTCGACCGCATCGACCAGCGACTCGATCGGACCCGCCCCCGGGGCGCGCGTCTCACCGACGGTTTCGAGCACCAGGTTGCGCACGCCCCGGGTACTCAGGTGGGCGCGCAACCCTCCCGCGCGATCGATCTGCGGGCGGGGCAGATGGAGGGCGGCGACGAACTCGCCCAGTTCGGCGCTGCTGATGCCGTGGAGGAACCGCAGTGCGGGCACGGCGCGGGCGCGCAGGGTGCGCGCCAGGTCGGCAACGACGTCATCGTCATAGGGCCGCGCGGGAAAGTCGAAGACCAGTCCCTGGGCCGAGGTCGTCACGCCCATGACCCCGTACACCGCTGTGTACGCCTCGACCGCGGCCCGGGCTGCCTCGAGGGCTTCTACGGTCCGTGCATGGCTCAGCGGGTAGAGGCGGAGGGTGCGAAAGGCGGAGGCGACGGCACGGACGGCCTGCCGGGCCGCCTCGAAGCGGACCATCTCCCCTCGTTCCGGCTGCCGGTCGGCGACCATTGTCCTGTGGTCCGATGGGAGGAGTTCGCTATTGTCTCCCTTCGTCCCCCAGAGCGGCGACGATCTCCTTCAGGCGTCGCCGTCGCGCCTGCAGCTCCTCGGCCCGGTCCTGCTCGCGCTCCACGACCTCCGCCGGCGCGCGTGCTCGGAACTCCGGGTTGCCGAGCCGACGCTGGAGCGCGGTGAGCTCAGCCAGAAGCGCGCGCTCGGTTCGGGCCAGGCGCTCGCGCTCTCGTCCCGGGTCGACCACGCCGCCCAGCGGGATCGAGATCTCCATGCCGGCCAGGACGGTGGTGACGCTGTGGCCGGGCCGCGCCGCGGTCAGCGGCTCGAGACGGAGCGCCTCTGTCCTGGCGAGCGCGCTGATGTAGGTCGAGGCGGGGCCGAGCAGCCGTGTCGTGGCCTCGTCGGCCCGCAGGTGGACGGGGATGCGCTGCGCGGGCGACAGGGTCAACTCCGCCCGCAGGCTGCGGACGGCGCGCACGACCGCCATCACCGTCTCCATCTGCCGCTCGACGGCCGGATCGACCTCCGCGGCGTCGGGCGCGGGCCAGGGCTGGCGCATGAGGCTGTCCCCATCGTGCGGCAGCCGCTGCCAGACCTCTTCGGTGAGGAACGGCATGACCGGATGCAGGAGAGCCATCACGCCCGACAGCACCGACCACAGCGTGTGCTGGATCGCCGCGCGCCGCGCCGAGTCCGCCGGGGCGGCCGCCAAGTCCACCTTGGCCATCTCCAGGTACCAGTCGCAGTACTCCGCCCAGATGAACTCGTAGAGCGCCCGCGCCGCCTTGTCGAACTCGTAGGCCTCCAGGTCCTCCGTCACCTGGCGGCTGAGCCGGGCGAAACGGCTGCGGATCCACCGGTCGGCCAGCGCCAGGTCGTCGGAGGCGGGATGCGCGCGGTGATCGAATCCGTCGAGGTTCATCAACACGAACCGCGTCGCGTTCCAGATCTTCGTGTTGAAGTTGCGGACATCCGCGATCATCTTCTCGCTGAAGCGCAGGTCCTGCTGGGCCTGCGAGCAGCGCGAGACCAGAGCGAAGCGCACGGCGTCCGCGCCGTACCCCTTCTCGTCGGCCATTTCCAGCGGATCGATGCCCGTCCCCAGCGACTTGCTCATGCGCCGCCCCTCGATCGTCAGCACGGTGGGCGCGACGTACACGTCCGTGAACGGCACGTCGTCCCGAAAGTGCAGCCCCATCATGATCATCCGGGCCACCCACAGGAACAGGATCTCGTTCGCCGTGACGAGCACGTCGCCGGGATAGAAGTACCGCAGGTCCGCGGTCTCGCGCGGCCAGCCCAGCGTGGCGAACGGCCAGATCGCCGAACTGAACCAGGTGTCCAGCACGTCGGGATCCTGGGCCAGCGCCGCCCCGCCGCACTTCGGGCAGCGCTCGGGCGCCGCCCTGGCCGCGGCGCGCTCCCCGCAGGCCTCGCACTGCCACACTGGGATCCGATGCCCCCACCAGAGCTGGCGGGAGATCGTCCAGGGCCGGATGTTGTCGAGAAAGTGCAGGACGGTCTTGGCCCACCGCTCGTGGTGGAATCGGACACGCCCGGACCGAATCGCCTCGGCCGCCCGTGAGGCCATCCCTGACACGTCGCAGAACCACTGGTCGCTGATGTAGGGCTCGATCACGGCGTGGCAGCGGTCGCAGGTCCCGATGCTGGTGCGGTACGGCTCAACACGCGCCACGAGCCCCAGCGCCTTGAGGTCCTCGCCCAGCACCCGGCGGGCCTCGAACCGGTCCAGTCCGGCGTACCTGCCCGCTTCCGGGGTCATCAGCCCCTTGGGATCGAGGATGACGAGTGTCGGCAGGGTGTGGTCCGCGCCGATCTCGTTGTCCAGGGGGTCATGGCCGGGCGTGATCTTCAGCGCTCCTGTGCCGAAGGCGGGGTCGACGCGCCGATCGGCGATGACGGGTACCCGACGATTGGCGATCGGTACCAGGACCTCGGTGCCGACCAGGGCCCTGTAGCGCGCATCCTCAGGGTGCACCGCCACCGCCACGTCCGCCAGGATCGTCTCCGGCCGCTGGGTAGCGACCAGAATGCCCGGGCCGCCGTCGGCGCCGCGGTAGCGCACGTACCAGAGTTCCGTGTCCACCTCGACGTGCTCCACCTCGAGATCCGAGATGGCGCTCTGGTCGCGAGGACACCAGTTCACCATGCGCTTGCCGCGGTAGATCAACCCCTGCTGGAACAGGCGGATGAAGGCCTCCATGACCGCGTCGTAGTAGGGCGGGTCGAGGGTGAAGACGTAGCGGTCCCAGTCGCAGGAGAAGCCCATCCGCTTGAGCTGCTCGTCGATGATGCCCCCGTACTGGTGCTTCCACTGCCAGACCCGCTCCACGAAGGCCTCACGCCCCAGGGCCTCCAGCGTCATTCCGTCTCTGGCGATCTCGCGCTCCACGACGTTCTGCGTGGCGATGCCGGCGTGATCCGTGCCGGGCTGCCACAGGGCATTGCGGCCCTGCATCCGCCGCCAGCGGATGAGCACGTCCTGCAGTGAGAACGTCGAGGCGTGGCCGATGTGGAGCTCCCCGGTGACGTTGGGCAGGGGGAGCATGATCACGTAGGGACCGCGGGCGGATCCCCGCGGCCGGGAGGGATCGACCAGGGCCCGATAGTACCCCCCGCGCAGCCACTGCTTTAGACGCGCCGTCTCCACCGTGCGCGGGTCGTAGGTTGTCGGCAATGTCCTCGTGGTCATCGCCCTCTCCTCCGTGCCCCCGACTCGACAAACAACAACGCCCGTCCCCTTACGGGACGGGCGTTGACTCCCCGTGGTACCACCCGTATCGGCGTCATCGCCGGTGCCGCGCGATGACTCCACTCACGCGCGTTACCGGGCGCACCCGCTCGGCCCTACGTCCGGGACGCCCCCCCGGTTCGAGCCGCGGCTCGGGAGCGACGTTCGCTCGCGTTCGGCCCGGAAGGCTTGCACCGTTCGCCTTCCTCTCTTTGGGATCCGCGGGCTACTCTTCTCCGTCTTCGCCTTGGCGACATTATAGCAGCCGCCGAGGTCAAGTAAAGGCCCGGCGCGGGCAGGATACGCGATAGCCGATGCGCACAGACGTCGACGCGCTCATCGAGAAGATGCTGGATGCTCCCTGGCCCCCACCGGTCGACCTGGCCCGTCTGCGCCGCGAGGCCGGCGCGGTGGTCGCCCGGCTCATTGAGCGCCTGGAACACGAGCCGGGCGCGCTGCGCCGCCGGAGAATCTGCGACCTGCTGGCCGACGTGGCGGCCGACGACCCCGGATGGCTGGTCCCCTACCTGGATCATCCCTCGTGGTACGTCGCCCGCAACCTGGCGTACGTCCTCGGAGAGATCCGCGATCCACACGGCATCGCCTCCCTGATTGTTCTGAGCCGGCACCCGGAGTACCGGGTCCGCCGCGAGGTCGTCGACGCCCTGCGGAAGATCCCCGGCGAGCGGTCCAGGGAGGCCCTGCGCGTGTTTTTCCACGACCCGGACCCCCGCATCCGGCGCCACCTGATCGACGGGCTGGCTTCCGCCTACGATCCTGACGCCGCGGCGTGGCTGGTCGGCATCGTCCGCTCCTGGGATTACTCGCGCGAGGGGACCTCTCTCAAGGAAGCCGCCATCGCCGCCCTGGCCCGCATGGATGCCGCCGAAGCGCGGCCGATTCTGGAGCGGGTGGCCCGGCGGTGGTGGATCCTGGGGCGGGCGCGGCGACTGCAGGACGCGGCGCGGGGGGCGCTGGCGCAGGCTTACTCTTCTTCCAGGTAGATCACGCGGCGGAGTTCCTCCAGGCTGGTCGTCCCGTCCAGGACGCGCGCCGTCGCCGCCTCCTCGATCGTGACCATGCCGCTGCTGATCGCCGCCTCACGCAGAGCCGTCGCCGGGCGGCGGGCGAGGACCAGTTCCCGGATGGCGTCGTTCATGCGCAGGATTTCCATCACGCACAACCGCCCCCGGTAGCCGGTGTGGTCGCATTCGTGGCAGCCGACCGGCCGGTACAGCGTCGGCCTGTGGCTGGCGGGCAGCCCCAGCTCGGTGACCAGGCCGCGGGAGGCCTCGTACGGCTGCCGGCAGGCCGGGCACAGACGGCGCATCAGCCGCTGCCCGACCGCGGCGATCAAGGAGGAGGTGATGAAGTACGGCTCGATGCCCATGTCCACCAGACGGACGACCGAGCCCGCCGCGTCGTTGGTGTGCAGCGTGCTGAAGACGAGGTGGCCGGTGAGCGCGGCATGTACGGCGATCTTCGCCGTCTCCGCATCGCGGATCTCCCCCACCATGATGATGTTGGGGTCCTGGCGCAGCATGCTGCGCAGCCCCGTGGCAAACGTCAGCCCGGCGCGCTGGCGCACGGGGATTTGCGAGATCCCCTCCAGGTAGTACTCCACGGGGTCCTCGATCGTCATGATGTTGCGGGTCGGGTCGTTCACGCGCTGCAGGCAGGAGTACAGCGTGGTGGTCTTGCCGCTGCCGGTCGGCCCGGTCACCAGGACCATTCCGTGCGGCTTGCGCACCAGCGTGTCGATGATCAGTTCCTGCTCCGGCGGGATGCCCAGGCGGTCCAATCCCACCAGGACGTTCGATTTGTCCAGCAGCCGCATCACGACCCGCTCGCCGAACGCGGTGGGCGTAATCCCGACCCGGACGTCGTACTCGCGCGCGCGCAGGCGCATGCTGATCCGGCCGTCCTGCGGTTTGGCATGCTCGGCGATGTCGAGGGAGGCCAGGATCTTGATGCGGCTGACCACCGCCGCGTACATCAGCCGGGGGATCGTCGCCTTGTCGTAGAGCATCCCGTCGATGCGGTAGCGCACCCGGGCCTGATGGGCGTGCGGCTCCAGGTGGATGTCGGTGGCCCGCGCAGTGATCGCCCCCTGCAGGATGGAGTCGACCATCTGGATGACGGGCGGGGCGGCCTCGCCGCCCAGAACCACGACGTCGGCGTCGCCGTTCTCCACCGCCGTGCTGTCGGCGAACTCGATCGCATCCTGCAGCGCCGCGGCCTGGTTGACCTTCCCGCCGACATCGAAGAGCTGGCCGATCGCCCACTCCAGGTCCGTCTCGGTGGTAAAGACCGGCTGGACGTGCAGCCCGGTGATCCGGGAGACCTCGTCGATGGCCAGGATGTCGGAGGGGTCGGCCATGGCCACGACGAGCTCGCCGTCCTCATGGCGAATCGGCAGGGCCATGAGACGCCGGACGAAGGTCTCGGGCAGGAGCCGGGCGGTGGCTGCGTCGATCGGCTCGGCGGTCAGGCTGACGTACTCGTACCCCAGCTGCAGGGCCAGCCAGCGGCCCGCCTCCCCCTTGGCCAGCAGCCCCCGTTCGATGAAGATCAGGGCGAGCCGCTTCCCGGTGCGTTTCTGCTCGGCCAGGGCGTCATCGAGCTGCGCCGCGCTGATCACGCCGGCGTCAACCAGCAGCTCTCCCAGACGCTTGTTGGACCTGGGCGCAAAGGTGCGGGTGGCCATCGACACTGAAACGCAGAGCAACTTCGGTGCCGGGCCACCCGCACATCTGGGGCGACTACGAGAGCATCTGCTGGCTCGGTTGCTGCGTCGGCCGGATCGTCCCCGGATCCACCGGCGGCGGCACCACCAGGGCCGGGACGGTGGTCGCCGGGACAAGCGCCTCCGCCAGCACCTGGTCCATGTGCTCGACGAAGACGAAGCGCATCTTCTTGCGCACGTGGGCCGGGATCTCGACCAGGTCCTTCTCGTTCTCCTTCGGCAGGATCACGGTGCGGATCCCGGCGCGGTGCGCGGCCAGGACCTTCTCCTTGACGCCGCCGATCCCCAGCACCTTGCCGCGCAGCGTGATCTCCCCGGTCATCGCCACCTCGCGCCGGACGGGCCGGCCGGTCACGGCCGAGGCCAGCGCCGTGGCCAGGGTGATGCCCGCGGAGGGACCGTCCTTGGGCACGGCGCCCGCCGGGATGTGGATGTGCAGGTCGTACTTCTGGTAGAACTCCTCGTCGGCGCCCAGCCGCCGGGCGCGCGCGCGGACGTAGGAGACCGCGGCCTGGCCGGACTCCTTGAGGACGTCGCCGAGCTGCCCGGTCAGGATGAGCTTGCCCTCGCCCCGCATCAGCGTGGCTTCGACCGAGATGATGTCGCCGCCCATCTCGTTCACCGTCAGCCCCATGGCCGTGCCGACCTCGTCCACCTGCTCGGCCAGCCCATAACGGAACTTCAATGGGCCCAGGAACTTGTGCAGATTCTGCGGCGTCACGCGGACGCTCGTCGCCTTGCCCGTGGCCACCTCGGTGGCGACCTTGCGGAAGATGCTGGCGATCTCGCGCTCCAGGTTGCGCACCCCGGCCTCGCGGGTGTACTCGCGGACCACCTTCTTCAGCGCCTCCTCCGTAAACGCGACCTGCTCGGCCTTCAGCCCGTTCTGCGTCAGCTGCTTGGGAATCAGGAACTGCTCGGCGATCTTGATCTTCTCCTCCTCGATGTACCCGGAGAAGCGGATCACCTCGAGACGGTCCCGCAGGGCGGGCGGCACGGTGTCGAGGATGTTGCCGGTGCAGATGAACATCACCTCAGACAGATCCAGAGCCAGTTCCAGGTAGTGGTCGCTGAAGGAGTTGTTCTGCTCCGGATCGAGGGCCTCGAGCAGCGCCGAGCTGGGGTCGCCGCGCCAGTCCATGCCCAGCTTGTCGATCTCGTCCAGCATGAACACGGGGTTGCGGGTCCCCGCGGTCTTCATCCCCTGGACGATGCGGCCAGGGAGCGCGCCCACGTAGGTGCGGCGGTGTCCCCGGATCTCCGCCTCGTCCCGCACGCCGCCCAGGCTGATCCGGACGAACTTCCGGCCCAGGGCCCGGGCGATGGACTTGCCCATCGAGGTCTTGCCGACGCCCGGGGGGCCGATGAAGCACAGAATCGGCCCCTTGCTCTGCGGCGCCAGCTTGCGCACGGCCAGGTACTCGATGACGCGCTCTTTGGGTTTGTCCAGGCCGTAGTGATCCTCGTCCAGGATGCGGCGGGCCTCCGCGATGTCCAGGCGGTCCTCGGTGCGGGCGGTCCAGGGGACGGCCAGGATCCAGTCCAGGTAGGTCCGCACGACGACGGCCTCGGCCACCATCGGCGGCATCTTCTCCAGGCGGCTCAGCTCCTCCAGGGCCTTCTCCCGGACGTGATCGGGGAGGTTCGCCGCCTCGATCTTCTTCTTGTACTCGGCGACCTCGCTCTGGCGCTCGTCCGACTCGCCGAGCTCCTGCTGGATCGCCTTCATCTGCTCCTTGAGAAAATACTCGCGCTGCGACTTCTCCATCTGCTTGCGCACGCGCGTCTGGATCTTGCGCTCCAGCTCGAGGATGTTCACCTCGCGGGTCAGGATCTGGCTGAGGAGGTCCAGCCGGTCCTTGGGCGGGACCTCCAGCAGCTGCTGCCGCTCCTCGATCTTCAGGGGCAGGTGCTGCGCCACCAGGTCGGCCAGCTTGCCCGGGTCTTCCGCCTGCATCACCGTGGCGTACTGCTCGGGGGCGATGCTCCGGCTGTAGCGGGCGAAGCGCTCGAACTGCGAGAGGACGCCGCGCATCAGGGCCTCGATCTCCAGCGTCTTTTCCTCGACGTCCGGCCGCGTGCGGAGGCGCACCTCGAAGTACGGCTCGTCCCGCTCTACGCGCTCGATCGTCCCGCGCACCAGCCCTTCCACGATGACCTGCAGCACCCCGTCCGGCTGCTTGCCGACCTGCAGGATGCGGCAGACCGTGCCGACCGCGTAGATGTCCGCGGCCCGCGGCTCCTCCAGGTCATCCTGCTTCTGCGCGGCCAGCATGATCACGCGGTCGCCGGCCAGCGCGGCCTCCAGGGCCCGCAGCGACTTCTGCCGGCCGACCCCCAGGGGCGCGATCTGGTGCGGCATGATCACCGTGCCCTTCAACGGCAGCAGCGGCAGCACGTCCTTGATCGTCACGTCACTCCGTTCCGCCAACGTTCACCCTCCTCGAATGACGAAGGGGGACGCGCGGCCCCCCTCCGGCCCTGCCCGGTGCGGCGACACCGGATGAAATCAACGCCACCCGTATTCTACCATGCCCCCGCAGGTGGCCGACCCACCCCTTCGGCTAGGCCGGTTTCTCCTTGGCCAGTTTCTTGAGATCCGCCCCGGTCAGCAGCACGGGATCGCGGGTGCGCTGCACCGCGTCCTCCGTGATCACGCACCGCTTCACGTCGGGGCGGGACGGAATCTCGTACATGATGTTCAGCATGATCTCTTCGATGATCGTGCGCAGTCCGCGGGCGCCGGTGTGGCGTCCCATCGCCTCCCGGGCGATGGCCCGCAGCGCCTCGTCGGTGAAGACCAGCTCGACCCCGTCCATCTCCAGGATCTTCTGGTATTGACGGACCAGGGCGTTCTTCGGTTCCACCAGGATGCGCACCAGGTCCGCCTCGTCCAGCGGCTCCAGGGGCACGATCACCGGCAGGCGCCCGATGAACTCCGGAATCAGCCCGTAGCGCAGCAGGTCCTGGGGCATGACGTGGGAGAGCGTTTCGCTCAGGGAGGCCTTGCTCTTGGGCAGGACCTCCGCCCCGAACCCGATCGCGGTCTGGCGGATGCGCGCCTCGATGATCCGGTCCAACCCTTCGAAGGCCCCACCGCAGACGAACAGGATGTTCGTCGTGTCGATCTGGATGAACTCCTGGTGGGGGTGCTTGCGCCCGCCCTGCGGCGGGACGTTCGCCACGGTGCCTTCCAGGATCTTGAGCAGGGCCTGCTGCACGCCCTCCCCCGAGACGTCCCGTGTGATCGAGGGGTTCTCCGACTTGCGGGCGATCTTGTCCGTCTCGTCGATGTAGATGATGCCCCGCTCCGCCTTCTTCACGTCGAAGTCGGCGGCCTGGATCAGGCGCAGCAGGATGTTCTCGACGTCCTCCCCGACGTAGCCCGCCTCGGTGAGCGAGGTCGCGTCGGCGATGGCGAACGGCACCTCCAGGATCCTGGCCAGGGTCTGCGCCAGCAAGGTCTTGCCGCAGCCGGTGGGCCCGATCAGCAGGATATTGGACTTCTGCAGCTCGACGTCGCTGGGGCGGCGCGAGCCGATGCGTTTGAAGTGGTTGTAGACGGCGACGGAGAGCGCCTTCTTCGCCCGATCCTGGCCGACGACATACTGGCAGAGGGTCTCGTAGATCTCACGCGGCTTCGGGGTGCTGCGCGGACCGGCGTCCGTCCCCGGGCCGTACAGTTCCTCCTCGATGATCTCGTTGCACAGCTCGATGCACTCGTCGCAGATGTAGACGCCGGGACCGGCCACGAGTTTGCGCACCTGCTCCTGGGGCTTCCCGCAGAAGGAGCACTTCAGCTTCTCCCCGTCCCCGAACCGGAAGGTGCGCTCCCGCGTCATGACGCTGCTAGCGGTCCTTCACCGCGGTGGGGATCCGCTCCCGCGGCTGCATGACGTAGTCGATCAGGCCGTACTCCAGGGCGGCCTTCGGGTCCATCCAGAAGTCGCGGTCGGTGTCCCGCTCGATCCGCTCGATCGGCTGCCCGGTGTGCTTGGCCAGGATCTCGTTGGTCAGCTGGCGCATCTTGAGGAACTGCTTGGCCTGGATATCGATGTCCGCGGTGGTCCCCTGCGCCCCGCCCCAGGGCTGGTGGATGAGGATCTGCGAGTACGGGAGCGAGGAGCGCTTCCCCTTCGCCCCGCCGGCCAGGATCACCGCCGCGCCGGAGGCGGCCAGACCGACACAGATCGTGGCCACGTCCGGCCGGACGTACTGCATCGTGTCGTAGATGGCCAGGGCCGGGGTCAGGCTGCCGCCCGGGCTGTTCACATAGAGGTTGATGTCCTTCTCGGGGTCTTCCCCTTCCAGGAACAGCAACTGGGCGATGATCAGGTTGGCCATGTCGTCGTCGATCGGTCCGCCGACAAAGACGATGCGGTCCTTCAAGAGCCGCGAGTAGATGTCGTAGGCGCGCTCACCGCGCGCCGTCTGCTCCACCACCATCGGGACAAGGGTCATCGCTCACTCACCTCGCGCGAGATTCACGAGATACGCCAGGGCGGCCTTGCGCCGGAGGGTGCCGGTCAGGCTGTCATAACGTCCGGTCTGCACCAGCCATTCCCGGACGCGCGCAGGATCCTGCTGCAGTCCGCGCGCAACGTTCTCGACCTCGCGATCGATCTCCTCCTGCGTGGGAGAGAGCTGCTGGGCGCGGGCCACCTCCTCCACGGCCAGCTGCAGGCGCAGCCGCCGCGCCGCGGTGGGACGGAACTCGTCGCGCAGCCCGGCCTCGGTTTTCTGGGTGGCCTCATAGTACCGCTGCAGGGTCAGCCCGCGCCGCTGCAGGGTCTCGGTCAGGTCGGCGATCATGTGCTCGACCTCGTGCTCGACCATGCTCTCCGGCAGGTCGATCTCGCTCCCGGCCAGCAGCGCCTCCAGGACCTGCTGCTCGTACTCCGTCCGGGCCCGCTCCGCGGACTCCCGTTCCAGCCGGGAACGCAGCGAGTCGCGCAGCGCCTCCACGGATGCCACCCCGCCGGCGCTCCGCGCGAACTCGTCGGTCAGTTCGGGCAGCTCCCGCCGTTTGACGTCGAGCACATCCACCGTTACCGTGTGCTCTCCCGACTGGATGACCGGTCGGCCGCCGGCCATGACCCCGACGAGCGCGTCCTCGATCTCCGGCGGGTGCGCGCTTCCACCGACCTCGATCAGGTACTCCTTCCCCTTGACGAACCGCTCCACAGGCCCGCTCAGGTCGGCCACCTTGACCAGCACGAAGTCGCCGCGCGCCGCCGCCGCGCCAGGGGCGGAGACGAGGTGACCGTGCCGGGCGCGCAAGTCCGCGATGGCTTCGTCGACGTCGGCGTCGGTAACCCGTGGCTGCTGGAACGGGATCCGGATGCTCTGGTAGTCTCCCAGGCGCACCTCTGGCATCAGGTCCACGGTCGCCACGAAGCGCAGCGGCTTGCCCTCCTCGACCGTGTCGACCTTGATCTCCGGCCGCGTGATCGGTGTCACCCCGACCTGGTCCACGGCGCGGGCATAGGCGTCGGGCACCAGGGCCTTCACCGCTTCCTCCAGGACGGCGTCCCGGCCCACGTAGCGCTCCAGCATCGTGCGGGGCGCCCTGCCCCGGCGGAATCCGGGGATCTCGACGCGCTGGTTCAGCCGGCGCAGCGCCGCCTCCACCCCTTGCGAGACCGCGTCCACGGGGATCTCGACCTCGAGGACGGCCCGGCTCCCGCGCTCACGCTTCACGTCGACCTTCATGGACTCATCTCTCCTGCTTCCATTACAACTATTCCAACGAAAGCACGCGGCTTCGGATTACCGAAGCCGCGGACACTGGTGCGGGCGGAGGGACTCGAACCCCCACGGGCTTACGCCCACGGGCTCCTAAGGCCCGCGCGAATTCCAATTCCGCCACGCCCGCACTGGCACGTACCCGCATCCCGTGTCGCGGGGCGGCTCCGCGGGTCGATCGTATCATATCCCGGCGCATGCGTCGCCCTGGTCAGGGAGGCCCAATGCATCCGGCAGGACCGGTTCTCCGCCCGACGAACTCTGCTTCCAATTCCAGCCGCCGCACCATGGATCTCATCATCCGCCGGGCCGCCATCCAGGGACGCGACGCGCCGCACGACATCGGGGTGCGGGGAGACCGCATCGCCGCCGTGGCCCCCCGCCTGACGGCACGGGCCCCCGTCGAGCTCGACGCCGCGGGACAGCTCGTCACGCCCGGCCTCGTCGAGACCCACATCCACCTCGACGCGGCCCTCACCGTCGGCCAGCCGCGGCACAACCGCACGGGGTCGCTGTTCGAGGGGATCGAGATCTGGAGCGAGCGGGTCCGCACGCTCACCCCCGCCGACGTCAAGTCGCGCGCCGCCACCGCGTTGAAGTGGATGCTGGCGCACGGCGTGACGCACGTCCGCACCCACGTCGACGTCTGCGATCCCGACCTCATCGCGCTGCGGGCCCTGGTCGAGCTGCGCGAGGAGGTGCGCGACCTCGTCACCCTGCAGATCGTCGCCTTTCCCCAGCAGGGGATGTATTCGTTTCCCGACGGCGAGCAGCTCCTGGAGCGGGCCTTGCAGTCAGGCGCGGACGTGGTGGGGGGCATCCCGCACTACGAGTGGACGCGGGAGTACGGCGAGCGGGACGTGCGCACGGCGCTGCGGCTGGCCGCTGAGTACGGGAAGCCCGCCGACCTGCACTGCGATGAGACCGACGACGACCAGTCGCGCTTCCTGGAGCTCGTGGCCGCGGAGACGATCCGCCTGGGGTTGCAGGGCCGTGTCACGGCCAGCCACACCACGGCGATGCACTCCTACAACAACGCCTACGCCTACCGGTTGATCCGCTGGATCCGGCGCGCCGGCGTGCACTTCGTCACCAACCCTCTGGACAACGCCGTCCTGCAGGGGCGGTTCGACGGCTATCCGATCCGTCGGGGGTTCACCCGGGTCAAGGAGCTCCTGGCCAACGGCATCAACGTCTGCATCGGGCACGACTCGATCATGGATCCGTGGTACCCGCTGGGCGTGGGCGACCCGCTGCATTCGTGCTATGTCATGGCGCACTACGGGCAGCTGTCCGGCCGCGATGAGCTCGAGATGATGCTGGAGATGGTCACGACGCGGGCGGCGGCCTGCTTCGGCGCGGATGACTACGGGATCGAGCCGGGGAGGCGCGCCGACCTCGTCGTCTTCGACGCGCCCTCGGCGGTGGACGCCCTGCGTACGCTCGCCGCGCGCCGGTACGTCGTCTCCCGCGGGCGCCTCGTCGCCGAGACCGAACCGGCGCGCTCCCGCGTGCGGTGGAACGGCCGCGAGGAGGCCGTCCAGTTCCGGCTGTGATGGCGACGGTCCCCCGGTCGCCCCGCAGGCTGCCGGTCGCCGATCTCGGCTCGTGGACGCTGTTCGCCGCTTTCGCCGTGCTGGTGTGGGAGGTCGGCTCGCGTCTGTACGGGCAGCCCTATCTCCTGCCGGCGCCGTCGGCGATCGTCCGCGCGCTGCTGGACGATTCCTCGGTCGTGCTTTACTACGCCGGGGTCACGGCCCAGGAGACGGTGTTCGGCTTCGTCCTCGGCGCGGCCGCGGCGCTCGTGAGCGCGGCGGTGTTCATCTGGCTGCCGCGGGCGCTGGAGGACTTCCTCTACCGCATCGTCGTCACGCTGAACAGCACGCCGTTCGTGGCGCTGGCCTCGCTCGTCGTGGTCTGGTTCGGGCTGGGCATCACCAGCAAGATCGTCATCGCCGGGCTGTACACCTTCTTCGCCGTGCTCTATCACACGCACAAGGAGTTCATCTCCGTCGATCCCATGCGCGAGTACGTGATGGACGTCTACAACGCGTCCTGGCTCCAGCGCATGGTCCTGCTCAAGCTGCCGTCGGCGCTGCCCATCATCTTCACCAGCCTCAAGGGCGGGGTGCTGGCGGCGGTGAACGGCGCGATCGTCGGGGAGCTGTTCGGCGCGTTTGAGGGGCTGGGCTACATGATCCTGGATTCCCGCTACGTCGGGAATACGGTGCGGGTCTTCCTGGCCGCGGTGTTCTGCACGCTCATCGGCTGGGTGCTCCTCGGCATCGTCACGGTGGCCGAACGCCTGCTGCTGCCGTGGCATGTCAGCATCCGCCGCGAGCACGCCTAGGCCGCGCGCCGGAGGAAGGCAAGGGGCGCGGGGGCGCCGCCCCCCGTCCGGGCGTGATCCGGCGGGGGAACGGGGCGCACCCCCGCGGGGGAAGGAGGGCCGGCATCGTGGACCGGCCGGAAGGCCAGGCAGTCAGACACACACTCGGGGGAGGTGGGGGATGCGGATCCGTCAGATGATTGTGCTGGCTGCCGCCCTGGCGCTCATGCTGAGCGCGGGGGCGGGGGCGCAGGGGCAAAAGGTCTCGATCATCGAGGCCTGGTTCATCCACAACGAGTCCATGGGCGACCCCGTCGCCGTGGAGAAGGGCTTCTTCGGGAACCTGCAGGTGCAGGTCATCGGCGGCGGGCCGGGGCTGTCGCCGATCGACCGCGTCATGGCCAAGGCGCGCGCCGGGGAGATCGTCTTCGGCGTGGACTATCCCTACAATATCCTGGAGGCGCGCGTGAAGCAGCGGCTGCCGCTGGTGGTCGTGGCGCACGACTTCCAGAAGTCGGCCGTGCACATCCTCTCCTGGAAGCCGCTCACCTCCGCCCGGGAGATCCAGGGGACCGTGGCCACCTGGATCGGGTACGACAAGCAGATCAAGGCCGCCATCGGCGCGGACTGGGCCAAGCGGATCAAGATCGTGAACCAGCAGGGCGATCCGGCCACGATCGGGGCGTGGATGAAGAAGCAGTACCAGTTCGCCCATGCCATGGGCTACAACGAAGTGCTCGTGGCCAAACGGCTGGTCAAGGAGAAGTACTACGTCTACCCGATCGCCCGGCTCGGTCCCGACTGGCCGGAGAACGTGGTCTTTACCACCGAGGACATCGTACAGAAGTACCCGCAGATCGTGCAGCAGTTCGTCGCCGGCCACTACAAAGGCTTCGACTACGCCTTGAAGAACCGCGAGGAGGCGGCGACCATCCTCCTCAAGTACAACAAGAATCTGGACCGCTCGCATGAGCTGGAAGGGATGGACTTCCTCCAGTCCATCATCGTCGCGGGCGGGGCGAAGACCAGCGGCCTGGGCTACATCGACGAGAAGGGCTGGGAACGCATGGCCGCCGACCTGGTGAAGATCGGGGTGTTTCCCTCGATGCCCGACTACAAGGCGGCGTACACGACGAGGTTCCCCAGCGGGGTGAAGCCATAACGGCATTCGCGCGGGGCCCCGCTCCGGGGCCCCGCGCCTCCACCCCCATCATCACGATGGAGGGGGTGACGAAGACCTACGAAGTGGCCCGGGCCCCGGGACTGTGGGGGCGCCCGGCGACCGAGCGTGTCCTGGACGCGGTCACCAACTTCACCCTCACCGTGCAGCCCGGCGAGTTCGTCTCCGTCATCGGGCCCTCGGGGTGCGGGAAGACGACCGTGCTGTTCCTGCTCGCCGGGATCCGCCAGGCAACCTCCGGGCGCATCGAGGTCTGCGGCCGCGCGCCCGCGGCGGCCGTGCGCGAGGGGCTGTGCGGCGTGATCTTTCAGCAGCCGGTGCTCTTCGAGTGGCTCACCGCCGAGGAGAACATCCTCCTGCCGCTGCGGCTGCGCGATGCGCGCTGGTGGTGGTGGCGTGGCCGCCGCGGCCTGTACCGGGAGACCGGCCGCCGCCTGCTGCAGACGGTCGAGCTGGATCCCTTCGCGTCCTACTATCCGGACAAGCTCAGCGGCGGGATGCAGCAGCGCGTGGCCATCGCCCGGGCGTTGACGCTGGATCCTCAGGTCCTGCTGCTGGATGAGCCGTTCGGGGCGCTGGACGAGATCACGCGCGACCGCATGAACCTCGAGCTCCTCCGGCTGTCCGCGGCGCGGAGTCTCACCGTGGTCTTCGTGACGCACTCGATCGAGGAAGCGGTGTTCCTCTCCGACCGCGTCGTGGTGATGGGCCGCGCGGCATCGGGGCGGGCACACTCCAGCATCGTCCGCGAGATCGACGTGGACCTGCCGCGGCCGCGGACGTCCTCCCTCAAAGAAGAGCCCAGCTTCTTCCAGCGCGTGCGCGAAGGACGCGCCGCGTTGCGCGAAGCGCAGGATCTGTCCGGGTAATCCCTGCGAAGGGGAATCCCCGAGGGAGAACACGGAGCGAAATCCGCAGGGTGGGGGGCCGTCAGGGACTCGAACCCTGAACCCGCGGATTAAGAGTCCGCTGCTCTACCAGTTGAGCTAACGGCCCGGACCCACCAGCATTATAGCGACTGGCTGAGGGCTGTCCAGCCCGTGGTTACCGCGCGCGCACGACGAAGGCAATCAACAAGACGAACAAGACGAGCACCCAGGGGTCCATCGAACACCTCCTCCCAATCCGGCGCGCTCAGGCCGGGATGGGCCGGCCCAGCAACTGCGCCAGTTCGCGGTCGTTGGGCGAACGCGACACCGCGTCGTCGTAGGTGACGAGGCGCCGCTCCACCAGCTGGCGCAGCGACTGGTTCAGGGTCTGCATCCCTTCGCGTCCGCCGGAGAGCAGGAGCGAGGGGATCTGATGGGTCTTCCCCTCGCGAATCAGGTTGCGGATCGCGCCGGTCGCCACCATCACTTCGACCGCGGCCACGCCCCCCCTCCCGTCCGCCCGCGGGACGAGCGTCTGGGAGACGACGCCTTCGAGGACGGCGGAGAGCTGGGTCCGGATCTGCGCCTGCTGGTGGGCGGGAAAGACGTCGATGATCCGGTCCACCGTGGCCGGCGCGCTCTGCGTGTGCAGCGTGGCGAGAACGAGGTGACCCGTCTCCGCGGCCGTCACCGCGGTGGCGATCGTCTCCAGGTCCCGCATCTCACCGATCAGGATCACATCGGGATCCTGTCGCAGCACGTGCCGCAAGGCATCGGCGAAGGCGAGGGTGTCCATGCCCACCTCGCGCTGGTTGATCACGCTCTGCTGGTCCCGGTGCAGGTACTCGATCGGGTCCTCGATCGTCACGATGTGTTCCGCGCGGGTCTGGTTGATGTGGTTGATCATCGCCGCGAGCGTCGTGGACTTGCCGCTGCCGGTCGGCCCGGTGACCAGGACCAGCCCCCGGGGCAGGGCGCAGAAGCGCTTGACCACCTCGGGCAGCCCGAGGTCCTCCAGACTCGGAACGCCCACCGGAATGGCCCGGATCGCCGCGCCGATGCTGCCCCGCTACTGGTACACGTTGACCCGGAAACGCGAGACGCGCGGGAGGCTGTAGGCAAAGTCCAGCTCGCGCCGTTCGCGGAAGACCGCGCGCTGCTCCTCGGTCATGATGCTTTCGATCAGCATTCGCGCCGCGGCGCTGTCCAGGACGGGGAGGTCAGTTGCTCGCTCCAGTCGTCCGTGAATCCTCAGGATCGGGTGGTTGCCCACCTTGAGGTGGAGATCCGAGGCGCCGCGCTGGTGGGCCAGCGTGAGCAGGCCCACCATATCCAGCGCCGTCTCGACCGCCACCGCGCCGTCAGATATGTCGTTCATTCGGCCCTTCACTCCTCCCGACGTCTCTCGCCGCCCTCGCTCAGGCGTCCCCGCACCCGCCGGATCACCTCGTCGGTGAACTCCGTCGTCCCGGCGTCACCGCCGAGATCCACCGTGCGCACTCCATCGCGCACCGCATCAAACGTCGCCTCGTAGATCGCCTGCGAGGCCCGCTCGGCCGCCGGATCTTCGACGTAGGCGAGCATCGCCGCGCCGGCCAGGATCATCGCCATGGGGTTGGCGACGTTCTTGCGGAACAGCCGCGGCGCGGTGCCGTGCGGGGCCTCCGCGAGGACGGTCCGCACCCGCATCGTCTCGTCCAGCGACAGCACCAGCGACTCCGTCCCGGCGATGCTGCCGAACATCTGCAGCACCATGTCGGCCAGGGTATCGCCGTCCCGGTTCAGCGCCGGGATGACCAGCGCCTCGCCCGTGGATTGCAGTAGCAAGGCGTATACCGCGTCGATAAGTTGAGGGTCGTACGACACGTCGGGATGGCGCCGGGCGGCCGCATCCGTCTCTTCCTTTAGGAGGCCTTCATAGATGGGGCTGACGGTGAACTTCGGCCCTCCGAACACCTTCGCCCCCCTCCGCCGCGCGTGCTGGAAGGCGAACTCCGCCACCATCCGGCAGACGCTCCGGCGGATGCGGGTCGTCCGAAACGCGATCTCCTCCAGGCCGGTCCCCTCGCGCCACTCCCGGGCGCCGTAGGCGTCGTCCACGGCCATGCGGACGACCGAGATCGGCGCGACCACGCCGGTCACCGGGCGCACGCCGGGAATGCGGCGTCCGGTGCGGAGGATGATCTGCGCGCCGATTGCCTCGCGCAGGATCGCGTTCGGGCTGCCCACGTCGCCGGGCTCCTCCGGAGTGATCGTGGCCGCCTTGAGACCGACCCCGTACCGGCGCAGGGCCCGCGCCGCCTCCTGCACGACCCCGTTGCGCGTGGCGCGGCGCGTCTGCAGCGACAGGTCGAAGAACTGGAACTCCAGCGGGATTCCGATCACGTCGGGTTGGAGGACGCGGATCGCCTCGTCCAGGAGTTCCTGTCCGGTCTCGTCTCCGCCCAGGATCACGACAGTGGCCATCGGTATTCCGCCTCCACGGCAAGGGTGTTCACGTCCCTGCCGGCGACGGCAGTCAGCAGGCTGCCCCAAGGATACTGGACGTGCACCTCGGCGGCCAGCCCGGCGAGCGATCCAGGGAGCCCCTCCGCCCCTGCGCGGACGAAGGTCAGGTTCGGTGCGCCACCACGCTCGGGATGCCGGCGAGCCCGCCGCGCCACCTGCCGCGCCGCGTCGAGCGTGGCGTCCACGCCGATACGCAGCCGCTCCGGCCTGGCTCGCGCCAGGCGGTACAACCACCGGCCGTCTCCGGTTCCAACATCAACCACGACGTATCGCTCATCCTCCATCTCCGCGCCTCCCCGCTGTGCCTGCGCAACAGCAGGAAGGCACGGAGGACCACGCGGGCATACCGCGGCCCGCAGGATGACACATAGGCAGCCGAAGGGAGCCGGGTCAACGCCTGTGCTACAATAGCGGCGGCACGCGCCCGTAGCTTAACGGACAAAGCACGAGGCTTCGAACCTTGGGATGGGGGTTCGATTCCCTCCGGGCGCGCCACACATACGAGGAGGGCATGCATACGCATGCCCTCCTTACTTTCCGACCGGACGGGTGGGTGGCGGATGAAAGTCAAGATCGCGGAACGAGACCAAGCACGGTCCCTTCGACGTCAAGGCTTGAGCTTTCGAGAGATTCGGGCGATTGTTCCCGTCTCGAAGGGCACACTCAATCGATGGCTCAAGAACATACGGACGATGATTGAGTGGCTGCTCCGATGCGCCGAGATCCCCAGGGAGAAGATCGTTGCGAGCGTCCAGGTCCACCGCGTGTATGAAGAATCCGCCGTACATGGGATGCTGCTGTTTGGTAGTCAATTCCTCAGAGCTCTTCTGGAGGCTCCGGGCGTGGCAGGAAGAACTCGTCAGATACCTGGGGATCTCCTACCCCCACACCTCGAGGCCGAGACGACATGGATGTCCTTAAGCGGCGGATCCTGGCCGAGGGCCGCAACCTCGGCCGCGGCATTCTCAAGGTGGACAGTTTTCTGAACCATCAGGTCGATCCCGGATTGATCGACGCCTGCGGGAAAGAACTGGCCCGTCGCCTGGCGCACACCACTCCGGCGAAGATCCTCACGGCGGAGATCTCGGGGATCGCGCCGGCCGTGGCGACTGCTCTCCACCTCGGCGTGCCCGTCGTCTACGCCCGCCGCACGCGGCCGGTGACGATGCCGGACCAGGTGCTGCTGACAGTCGCCCCCTCGCGCACGCGTGGACTGCCTGTCGAGTTGATCGTTTCCCCCGAATACCTCGGGCAGGGCGAACGCATCCTGATCGTGGACGACTTCCTGGCCACCGGGCAGACAATCCTGGGGCTGGCCCGTCTGGTCGCGGCGGCCGGCGCGGTTCTGGTGGGCGTGGGCGCGGTGGTGGAAAAGTCCTTCGAAGGCGGGCGCGAGGCGTTGCGTCCGCTGAACGTCCCCATCGAATCGCTTGCCGTCGTCACAGACATGAGCGACGGGAAGGTCGTGCTGGCCTAGCGCGGTCGAGGTGTGCGCCGCTTCGGGGGTCTGGCCCGTTGTTGCAGTCGCAGGAGCAGCCGTACCGAGCGTCCCGAGACCCGCATCCCGTAGCGGGCCTTGCGGCGCTGGCGCTCGCGTCGGTCGGCGTGGGGATCGCTGCGCTGGCTCATCGGGCCTGGAGGAGGTTCTCGATCGCCTCCTCCCAGATGCGCCACTCCACCGCCGCGCCGGGAAACTTGCTCACGATCCGGCCCTCGCGGTTGATGAAGAAAGTCTCCGGCACCCCGGTGATCCCGTAGGCGCGGGAGACCGTGCCGTCGCGGTCGCGTACCTCGGGATACGTGGCCCCGGTCTGAGCAATGAACTTCCGGGCCTCCGGTTCCAGGTCCTGGATGTTCACGCCCACGACGACCAGCCCCTGATCCCGATACTCCCGCCAGGCCCGCTCCAGTAACGGCGCTTCGTCCTTGCACGGGATGCACCAGGAGGCCCAAAAGTTCAGTACGACGTACCGGCCGCGCAACTCCGCCAGTTCCAGGGTGCCGCCATCGAATCGCGGCAGCCGAAATACCGGCGCAGCCGGCCGCTGCCCCCTGGCCAGAGCCGCGGTAATGGAGGCCGGCTGCTCTTTGCGGAACGAGGCGTAGCCGATGACGGCCAGCAGCGCAACGACGGGGATGAGCCAGAACAGGACCCCCAGCGCCGCCCGGCGCGAGCCGGCCGACTCTTCCGGCGGCGCTCCGGCAGCCATCAGGCCGCGGGATATCCGACCGCGGCGAGGGCGCTCCGGATCTTCGTCTCGTCGACCCGCGCGGGGTCGAACTCCACGGTCACCTGCTTGCTGACCTCGCTGGCCTGGACCTTCTGCACGCCGGGCAGCTTCTGCACCGCGTTCGTCACGGTGTTCACGCACCCGTTGCAGTGGATCCTGGGCACGGTCAAAGTCGTCTGCATCGAGCTGCCTCCTCCTCAAGTGTCGCCGGCCGGAACAGGCGGAGCCGGAGACTGTTTGTCACGACGCTCACCGAGCTACTGGCCATGGCCAGCGCCGCCAGCATCGGGTTGAGCAGAATGCGGAAGAACGGGTACAGCGCGCCGGCCGCCAGCGGGATGAGCACCACGTTGTAGAAGAACGCCCAGAACAGGTTCTGCCGGATCGTGCGCATCGTTTGCCGGCTCAGCTGGAGCGCGGCCAGGATGCCGCGCAGGTCCTCGCCAATCAAGACGATGTCGGCCGACTCGATGGCCACATCCGTACCCGCCCCGATGGCGATGCCGAGGTCCGCCTGGGCCAGGGCCGGCGCGTCGTTGATGCCGTCGCCGACCATCGCCACGCGGGCTCCGCCGCGCTGCAGCTTCTGGATCTCGTCGGCCTTGTGCTCGGGCAGCACCTCGGCCAGGAAGTGCTCGATCCCCACCTGCGCGGCGATGGCCTGTGCCGTGACGCGGTTGTCGCCGGTCAGCATGACGACGTCCAGCCCCATCTGGCGCAGGGCCTGCACCACCTCGCGGGAGCGGGGCTTGAGCGTATCGGCGACGGCCACGACGCCGGCGGGCTTCCCGTCGACGGCCACATACAGCGGCGTCTTCCCTTCCCGGGCGAACTGCAGCCCGATCGTCTCCGCCCCGTCGAGGGGGACGGACCGCTCGGCGAGCAGCAAGGGAGTGCCGACCAGCATCCGGCGGCCGGCCACCGCGGCCTCGATCCCGCGGCCCGGGATCGCCTGGAACTCCTCCGGGCGCAGCAGATCCAGCCCCTGTTCCTGGGCGCGGCGCACGATGGCCTCGCCCAGTGGATGCTCCGAGCCCCACTCGGCCGAGGCCGTCAACTGCAGGACCTCCGCCTCGCCGAATCCGTTCACCGGGCGGATATCGGTCACCGACGGCAGGCCCTTGGTCAGCGTCCCGGTTTTGTCCAGGACGACCGTCGTCGTACGATGGGCGATCTCGAGGGCCTCGCCGCTCTTGATCAGCACGCCTTGCTCCGCGCCCCGCCCGGTGCCGACCATGATCGCGGTCGGTGTGGCCAGACCCAGGGCGCAGGGACAGGCGATGATCAGCACGGCGACGAAGGTGACGAGCGCGTAGGTCAGCGAGGGCGCCGGACCGAAAGCGAGCCACAGAAGGAACGTCGCCGCGGCGAGGACCATCACCACCGGCACGAAATAGCTCGAGACGCGATCGGCCAGCCGCTGGATCGGCGCCTTGCTGCCCTGAGCTTCCTGCACGAGCCGGATGATCTGGGCCAGGACGGTGTCGCGCCCCACCTTCGTTGCCGTGAAGGTGAACGCACCCGTCTTGTTGATCGTGGCGCCGATCACCTCATCCCCCGGCCCTTTCTCCACGGGCAGGGACTCACCGGTGAGCATCGACTCGTCCAGCGCAGAGCGCCCCTCCCGGATGACCCCGTCCACCGGAACCTTCTCGCCGGGACGGACCACGATCACGTCGCCCACCATCACGTCCTCGACCGGCACCTCCACCTCGCGTCCGTCGCGCACGACCCGCGCACCGGGCGCCTGCAGGCCGAGGAGCTTCCGGATGGCCTCAGAGGTCTGGCCCTTGGCGCGCGCCTCGAGGAACCGGCCGAGGAGGATCAGCACGATGATGATCGCCGCGGTTTCGTAGTACACCTGCGGCTCCAGCCCGCCCGCGCGGAACCACTGCGGGAAGAAGGTGGCGACGACACTGTACAGGTAGGCCGCGCTCGTGCCCACGGCGATCAGCGTGTTCATGTCCGTGGAGCGGTGGCGGACCTGAGCCCAGGCGCCGCGGTAGAACTGCCATCCCGCCCAGAATTGCACCGGCGTGGCCAGGATCAACTGCACGTACCAGTTCATCAGGATCTCGGGCGTCCAAATCCGCAGGCCCATGTGCCCGAGGCTGCCCCACAGGACGGGCAGGCTGAGAAGCGTCCCGACGATCAGCTTGCGGCGCAGCGTGGCGAGCTCCCGCGCCCGCGCGGCGCGCTCGTAGTCCTCCGCCTCCAGGCCCTCGACCTCCAGGGCGTCGTAGCCCGCCTCCCGCACGGCCCGGCGCAGGTCGGCGATCGGCGTCGTGGCCAGCATCTCGACCGTGGCGCGCTCGGCGGCGAGGTTCACCGCGGCGAAGAGGACGCCATCCACCCCGCGCAGCGCGGCTTCCACCTTTTCCACGCACGACGCGCAGGACATCCCCCGGACCGGCAGCTGCAGCGTGCGCACGGGGACGTCGTAGCCCAGCGACCGGACGACGTCGATGAACCGTGCGGGGGAGATTTCCCCCGGTTCGTAGGCGATGGCCGCGCGCTCGGCGGCGAGGTTCACGGCGACGTTGCGCACGCCCGCCGTCTCCTTCAGACCCGTCTCGACCTTGAGCACGCAGCTCGCGCAGCTCATCCCCTCCACGGGCAGGTCCAGATGCTTGACCGTCACCGCCTTCTCCTCCCGGCTACAGCTTGCCGGACATCTCGAACACTTCGAGCAGCTCGGCGATCGTGCGCCGCCGCTCCGTGGGGTCGGCCGCGGAGATCGCCGTCGCCGCGCAGTGTTCGAGATGATCCTCCAGCAGCATCGCGTTGACCCGGTCGATGGCCCGCTGGATGGCGAGGGTCTGCTTGATCAGATCGATGCAGTACGCGCCCTCTTCGACCATCCGGCCGACCCCGCGCACGTGCCCCTCCACGCTGCGCAACCGCGCCGCCACCTTCGCGCGGACCTCGCGGCTTCCGTGCTCCACCTTCCCCGTCTGCACACCGTGGACGCTCATGCGATCCCTCCGAGGGGACCCCCTCCCACGGGGGGAGGGTTCTCCAGGGCTCATCCTATCACAGAGGGATGGCAGCCGCAACCGTGGCTCCGACACGACCCGGGTCTTCAGACGCACAGGCCGGATCAGAAAGGATCAGCGGCCGCCGCCGAGTGATCCCCTAGGAATCTCTCGGCCGTCGCAGCCGCTGATGATCCCGTTCTTGAGGATGCCCTGCCCTTGCGCCAGGCTGCGGTGTACAGCGATCTTCGGCTGCAGCCCTGCGTCGCAGGCGCCCTCGTCGAAACGGGCCCTCATGGTAGCATGGAGGCCATGCACTGTCAAGGCCGGCAGGCTCCCCCGTTCGACTGATCTTTCCAGTATCCGCGCCAGGATCCGCGTGGCGGACGGCGTCGGCACTGCCGATGGACGTCGTGGCGCAGTGCAACGAGCGCGTCTAGCCGCCGACCTCGGGGGGGCATACGCGTGGTGTGCGCCGCGACGCCGCCCGAATTGCTACGCTGTGCCTGCTGGTCCTCGTCTGGCCGTCTCCTGCGGCGCCGGCCGCGCCTGCGCCAGTTGTTCCCGCAAACCTGGACGCGGCCCGTCAGATGCTGGAGGACGTGGCCGTCCGGGTCGACGTCGAGGGCGGCCTGCAGCGCGGCGTCTGCACGGGCTGGATCGGCTGGACGGAGGAATCGCGCAGCGCGGCCTACACCGCAGGGCACTGCTTTCGTGAGGGCGCGCGCTACCGGATCACGCTGGGCGGCGGCGAGGCGGTCTACGCGACCAGCTTCATGCGGTGGGAGAGCCTCGACCTCATGGCGTTGTGGGTCCCGCGCGGCCGGCTGCGCGCCCTGCGCGGATGGAAACGTCTTCCCGACGGCCCGTTCCACGCGCTGTACGTCCTGAACGAGCGGGGCGGGCCGCTGCGCTTCATCGACACCCCCATCCCGCGGGTCTACTGGGAGATCCGGTTCGAGAACCACCCGTCGGCGATCGCCCTGCCGCTGTACAGCGTGCCCGGGACGAGCGGCGCGCCGGTGATCGACGGCGCGGACGGGCTGCTTATCGGGATGGTCGTCGGATTCGTCAGTGAGCGGCCGGACGTCGCTGCGGTCATCCCGGCGCAGAACATCTACGACGCGCTGGTGAGCTCACGGTGATGGGCGTCCCAGGCGGAACCGCAGCGGCCCGCGGTACGCCGGCAGCCTCAGGCGCGCCGACGCCTTCACCTCCACCGCCAGCCCCACCGACCGCAGCCCTTCGACGAACCCCCCGCGCAGACTGAGCGAGGCCTGCATCACGGCCGGATCCCCGATGGCCCGGATCTCGTAGGGCGGTTCCAGGCGGAAGATGCCGGCCACAATCGTGTCCTCCACCTGCCGGAAGCCGGTCGTGGCCAGGACGCGGATGCCGCCCACCGCGATCGCCTCCGCGCCGCTGCTCCACAGCTCATTGACCAGACCGCTCAGATCCCCGGCCTGGACGGCGGGGGCCACCACCCCGGTGCCCGGGACCTGCTCGCTGACGCGGACGATGACTCCCGGGCCCTCCACGGGCGTCAGCCCCAGCACCATTCTGTAGGACTCGACCTCGCGGGCCAGCGTTTCCGCGGAGCTCCGCCCCTGCGCCGCGGCGGTCTCGTACTCCCCCAGTTTGGCGCGGAGAGCCTCGATCTCCGCCTGCAGGGCGTTCAGGGCGTCCTCCTGCTGCTGGACCAGGACGGCCAGCTCACGCACGCGCAGGGTAGGCAACTCGACCTCCCGCCGGATGGAGCGGCCCGCCCGGACCTGCAGGACGACCAGGAATCCCACCAGGACGAGGAAGGCGGCCAGGGTGATCTGCCACGAGGCGATCGGGGGTCGCCTCCGGGTGACCATGCCGCTCCCAGTATAACGCGTCCTGCCGGGCGGTCAGGACTTGATTTGCGGGAGCAGAGGCGCTATACAACAGGGTGTTAGCAGTTGACCCCTGAGAGTGCTAACCGCATATCCGGATCAAGGGAGGGGCGAGAGCATGCCGGCAAAGGTTCTGTTGTACGACGAGGAAGCCCGTCGCGCGCTCGAGCGCGGCGTGGAGAAGGTGGCGAGCGCCGTCCGCGTCACCCTGGGGCCCAAGGGGCGCAACGTCGTGCTCGAGAAGAAGTGGGGTTCCCCGACGATCACCAAAGACGGCGTCACCGTGGCCAAAGAGATCGAGCTGGAGGACCCCAACGAGAACATGGGGGCCCAGCTCGTGAAGGAGGTGGCGAGCAAGACGAACGACGCCGCGGGCGACGGGACGACCACCGCCACGGTCCTGGCCTGGGCGATCGTCCGGGAGGGCCTGAAGAACGTGGCCGCCGGGGCGAACCCGATGCAGATCAAGCGCGGGATCGACCGGGCCGTGGAGACCGTCGTGGAGGAACTGAAGAAGGCGTCCATCTCCGTGGAGGGCAAGCAGGACATCGCCCACGTCGCCGGGGTGGCGGCGAACGACCCGGAGGTCGGCGGGATCATCGCCGACGCAATGGACAAAGTCGGCAAGGACGGCGTGATCACGATCGAGGAAGGGAAGGGCATCGAGACCACGGTCGAGGTCGTGGAGGGGATGCAGTTCGACCGCGGGTACATCTCCCCCTACTTCATCACGGACCCGGACAAGATGGAGGTCGTCCTGGACGAACCGTTCATCCTCCTGACCGAGAAGAAGATCAGCGCCGCGCGGGACATCGTCCCGATCATGGAGAAGGTCACGCGCTTCGGCAAACCCCTCGTCGTGATCGCGGAGGATGTGGAGGGCGAGGCCCTGGCCACGCTGGTCGTGAACAAACTGCGCGGCGTCGTGGCCAGCGTCGCCGTGAAGGCTCCGGGGTACGGGGATCGTCGCAAGGCGATGCTCCAGGACATGGCCGTGCTCACCGGGGGCAAGGTCATCGCCGACGACATCGGGATCAAGCTGGAGAGCGTCGAGATGGACATGCTCGGCCGCTCCGACAAGGTGAAGGCCGACAAGGACGACACCACGATCATCGGGGGCAAGGGCGATCGCAAGGACATTCAGGGCCGCATCGCTCAGATCAAGAAGGAGATCGAGGAGACCACCTCCGACTACGACCGCGAAAAGCTCCAGGAGCGGCTGGCCAAGCTGAGCGGCGGCGTCGCGGAGATCAAGGTGGGCGCGGCGACCGAGACCGAGATGAAGGAGAAGAAGCACCGCTTCGAGGACGCCCTGAACGCGACGAAGGCGGCCGTGGAGGAGGGCATCGTTCCGGGCGGCGGCACGGCCTTCATCCGGGCCCTGGCCGCGCTGGAGAAACTCGAAGCGGAGGGCGACGAGGGCATCGGCGTCACGCTGGTCCGCCGCGCCCTCGAGGAGCCGGCCCGCCAGCTGGCGGCCAACGCCGGCGTGGAGGGCAGCCTGATCGTGGAGCGGTTGAAGCGGGAGAGCGGCCGGACGGGATTCGACGTGGCCAAGGGCGAGTTCGCCGACATGGTCAAGTCCGGGATCGTCGATCCCACCAAGGTGGCGCGCCTGGCGCTGCAGAACGCGGCGTCGGTGGCCGGGCTGATGCTCACCACGGAAGCCGTGGTCGTGGAGAAGCGGGAGAAGAAGAAGGCGGCTCCGCCCATGCCGGGTGGGATGCCGGAGGACGAGTTCTAGATCCGGGGCGCTACGGCTGCGCCGGATACCGTCTGAAGTGCGCGGGCCGTCACCGCATTGGCCGGTGACGGCCCGCGCTGCGTGGTGCCGCCCCGGCGGAGGAGGCGTGAAACCGGCTCCGAACAGAGAGGGCAAGATGGCGAAAGGCGCCCCCTGCTCCCGCCGTCGGTGGGCGGTCGCCGCAGCGTTGTGCGTACTGGCCCTGCTCCCTGCATCTGCGCCGGCGGCCTTCCACGAACGCTCGATCATCGTACCCAGCCGCAGCATCGGGCCGTTCTACCTGGGGATGTCGGAGGCCGACGTCGCCGCCGCGCGCCGCGTCGCGCTGTGCCATGTGCAGGCGAGTTTCGCCGCGGGGAAAGTCAGCCGGCTGGAAACCAACTGCGGCGGGGCGTACCGCACGGAGGAGCGCATCCAGGTAGGTGAAGACCCGGGCCGGATGCTGGCGGCCTACGGCCGTCCCGAACGCCGCATGGCATCCGACTTCGCCGGGGTCCGCGGGGAGTGGCTGTACTACATGACGGCCGGGATCGCCTTCCGCGTGGTGTACGGGGCCACGGCGGAGAGCGCCCTGATCCAGGCCATCGCCATCTTCAGAGGGACCGCACCGCAGCAGGTGCGCCGGACGCCGCCGGTCGTCCCACCTACCGCGCCCGCCGATATCGGCCAGTAGCCGGCCGTCCGTGCGTCTCCGGCCCAGGCCGGATCGCGCTAGTGGTGAGCCTCGCGGGCCGTCTTGAGGACGTCCGCGCGCGCGATGTCCTTGCCGTGGACGGTCTTCACATGCTCCTGTGCCTTGCGGACCATCTCGTCGTCCGAGTTCGCATGGACGACGTGACCACACTCGCACTGCCAGTGCATGTGCTTCTGCATCTCGCGCCCTCCGCGCCGGTCGTCGCCCGGTCCGAACGCCCGGCCGCCCTCCCCTATTCCGCGCTACTTCTCCGTCTCCACCAGCCCGCGGACAAACCAGCGCTGCATGGCGATGATCACCGCCACCGGCGGCAGCATCGCCAGCAGGGCGGTGGCCATGATGATCGGCCAGTCCACGAGCGACTCGCCCGTGCCGATCATCTTCGTGATCCCGATCACCACCGTCTCCATGCCCTGGCTCGTCGTCACCAGCAGCGGCCACAGGTACTGGTTCCAGCCGTAGATGAAGAGGATGACGAACAGCGAGGCGATCGTCGTCCGGGAGATCGGCAGCAGGATGCTCCAGAAGAAGCGCATCGGCCCCGCCCCGTCCACCTTCGCCGCGTCCACCAGTTCGTCCGGAACCGTGAGGAAGAACTGGCGGAACAGCAGGGTGGCCGTGGCCGAGGCGATGAGGGGGATGGTCAGCCCGCCGAAGGTGTTGACCATGCCGAGGTCGCTCACCACCTTGTAGGTGGGAATGATCCGTACCTCCACCGGCAGCATCAGGGTGACGAAGATCCCCCAGAAGAAGAACATCCGCAGGGGAAAGCGGAAGAAGACGACGGCGAACGCGGACAGCAGCGAGATCGCGATCTTCCCCAGGGCGACCACCAGGCCCATGATGAAGCTGTTGCGCATCATCGCGCGGACCGGCGCCCCGCGGATGCGCTCCCCCGCGCCGGTGGTCCAGGCCTGGGTGAAGTTCCTCGTCAGGTAGGGCCCGGGGCGCAGGCCCATCTCCCCGCGGCTCACCGTCCCCAGATCGTGAGAGGATCCGACGAAGGCCAGGTAGACCGGAAACACGAAGAGCGCCACACCCGCCAGGAGGATCAGATGCGCGGTCCAGTCGGGCCGCCGGCGCATCAGTAGTACACCTTTCGCTCGATGTAGCGGAACTGCACGGCGGTCAGCGTGATCACGACCAGGAGCAGCACCACGGACTGGGCGGAGGAGCCGCCCAGGTCCAGGTTGATGACGCCGTCCGTCCACACCTTGTAGATCAGCGTCTCCGTGGCCTTGCCCGGGCCGCCCCGGGTCAGGGCGTGGATCACCCCGAAGGTATCGAAGAAGGCATAGATCACGTTGACGATGAGCAGGAAGAACGTCGTCGGCGAGAGCAGCGGGAAGATGATCTTCCAAAAGCGCTGGCGGGAGGCGGCGCCGTCCACGGAGGCCGCCTCGATCAGGGAGCGCGGGATCGACTGCAGGCCGGCCAGGAAGAACAGGAAGTTGTAGCTCACCTGCTTCCAGGACGCGGCCAGGACGACGAGGATCATCGCGTGCGTGCCGTTCAAGGCGAAGTCCCACGGGACGCCCCAGCGGATCAAGGCGCGTCCGAGCATGCCGATCGTCGGGTGGAAGATGAACAGCCACAGGGCGGCCGCCACCGCCGGGGCCACGGCGTAGGGCCAGATGAGCAGGGTCTTGTACACTCCCGCGCCGCGGATCTGCTTGTCGGCGGTGACCGCCAGGAGCAGCCCCGACGACATCGCCAGCAGGATGACCGCCACGGAGAACATCACCGTCACCCGCAGGGCGTTGAGGTAGAACGGGTCGGTGAGGACGGTGCGGAAGTTCTCCAGCGCCACGAACGACGTGCGCAATCCGAAGGGATCCTGGCGGAGGACCGACTGGATCACGGCCTGCACGGCCGGCCAGTAGAAGAAGACGACCACCACGGCGAGCTGCGGTGCGACGAGGAGGTAGGGCAGGAGGCGGTTCGGAAAGACCGCACGCCGGTTCATCGGGAAGCGAGCCGGCCCCACCCGTCTGGGGTCACGAGTGGGGCCGGCTCAACCATCACCGCAGAGGTCTGGGCATCACTGACCGGCGGTCTGCTGAAACCGCCGCAGGACGACGTTGCCGCGGCGCACGGCGTTGTCCAGCGCCTGCTTGGCCGTCTGCTGGCCCTGGAAGGCCCGCTCGATCTCCTCGTAGATGATCACCCGGATCTCCGGCATGTTGCCCAGCCGGAAGCCCTTGGAGTTCTTCGTCGGCGGCGTCCGGGTGAGCTGCCTGATCGGCAGTTCCGCCCAGGCCTCGCGCTGATAGTACCCGGTGGCCCGTGCGTACTGCGCGCCGGTGAAGGAGATCGGCACGTACCCGGTCTCCATGTGCCACTTGCCGGCGACCTCGGCAGAGCCGAGATAGCGGAGGAACTCCGCGACGCCGCGGTACTCCTCCACCGTGCGTCGGGGGGCAGTCATCACCCAGAAAGCGGCGCCGCCGATGACCGAGTTCTTCGGCGCGCCCTTGACGTCGGGGTAGTACGGGAAGTAGCCGACGCCCCAGGCAAACTTGGCCTCACGGTTCACCCGGCCGTACAGCGCCGAAGAGGCGGTCAGCATGGCGCACTCGCCGGATGGGAACAGCGCATCGCCCTGGGCATCCCGCCCGCCGTACTTGAAGGTTCCCTCCTGCTGCATGTCCATCAGGAACTGCAGGTGCCTGACGAACAGCGGCGCGTTGATGGTGAGCTCCGCGTCGAATCCCTCGAAGCCGTTGGCCTTGGTGGCGAACGGCACGTCGTGCATCGCGCCGAAGTTCTCAAACTGCGTCCAGGTCGGCCAGGCGGTGGAGAAGCCGCAGGGCGCGGCGTTGGCCGCCCGGATGCGCTGCGCGGCGGCGCGCAGTTCCGGCCAGGTGGCGGGCGGCTTCTCCGGATCGAGCCCCGCTCTGCGGAACGCGTCCTTGCTGTACCAGAGGATCGGGGTGGAGCTGTTGAACGGGAAGGCGACCATCTTGCCGTCCGCGCTGCTGTAGTACCCGCGGACCGCCGGCAGGTAGGTGGCCGGATCGAAGGGCGTGCCGGTCTCCTTCATCAACTCCCACACCGGCTTGATCGCCGGCCCGGCCGCCATCATCGTGGCCGTGCCGACTTCGAACATCTGGACGATGTGCGGGGCGTTGCCGGCCCGGAATGCCGCGATGGCCGCCACCATCGTCTCCGGGTACGATCCCTTGAAGGCCGGCTTCACCTGATAGCGGGACTGCGAGGCGTTGAACCCCGCCGCCATCCCCTCCAGCGTCTCACCGAGCGGCCCGCGCATCGCGTGCCAGAACTCGATCGGAATGCGGGCCTGCGCCTGTCCAGGACTGGACCCGGCAACGAGCAGCGCGGCGGCCAGCAGCAGCGCCAGGGCGCCTGCGACAAGTGATCTGCGCATAGATCGCCTCCTACGGTGTGATCGGCTCAGCTATGAGCCTTCGATTCTGGTGCGGTTCTTCCTGTACCGTATCGATCAGGCTATCGTCTGATGCCTAGGGTGGCGCGAGCCAGCCCCGCGTGCGGTCCACGGCCCGCAGCCAGCCCCTGTACCCGGCCTCACGCCGCTCTTCGCTCCAGGTCGGCTCAAAGATGCGATCCATCTGCCAGTTCGCCCGCAGGTCGGCGAAGTCGCGCCACAGCCCGGTGGCCAGCCCGGCCATGTAGGCCGCGCCGAGGGCCGTCGTCTCGTTGACGGTGGGCCGCACGACGGGGACGCCGAGGATGTCGGCCTGTAACTGCATCAGGAAGTCGTTCCGCACCGCGCCGCCGTCCACTTTGAGCGTCGTCAGCGCGATCCCGGAGTCGGCGCGCATCGCCTCCAGGATCTCGCGCGTCTGGTAGCAGATCGCCTCGAGCGTCGCCCGCACCAGGTGGCGCCGGTCGACAAAGCGCGTCAGCCCCACGATGACGCCCCGGGCGTCCATGTCCCAGTGGGGCGCGAACAGCCCGGAGAACGCCGGCACGAAGTAGACTCCGGCGCTGTCGTCCACCGATGCCGCAATCGCCTCGGTTTCCGCGGCGTGGCCGATGAGCCCCAGGTTGTCCCGGAGCCACTGCACCGCGGCGCCCGTGACCGCGATCGACCCCTCCAGCGCGTAGACGCAGCGGCCCTCCTCCACGCCGTAGGCGCCCGTGGTCAGCAGCCCGCGGGACGACGGCACCGGCGTCTGGCCCGTGTTGAGCAGCATGAAGTTGCCCGTGCCGTAGGTGTTCTTGGCGTCCCCCACGTCGTAGCAGACTTGGCCGACGAGGGCGGCCTGCTGATCGCCCAGATCCCCGCAGACCGGGACGGCTCCACCAACCGGCCCCTCGGCGTGCGTCGTCCCATAGAAAGCCCGATCACTGGACGGACGGAGCCTCGGCAGGCAGACGGGCGGAATGCGCAGGTAGGCCAGGATCTCCTCGTCCCAGGCCAGGGTGCCCAGGTTCAACAACATCGTCCGGGAGGCATTGGTGTAATCCGTGACGTGCGCCCCGCCGGCGGGCCCGCCGGTCAGCCACCAGATGAGCCAGGCGTCGATCGTGCCAAACAGCACCTCGCCGCGCTCGGCGTGCGCGCGCAGGCCCGGCACGTGCTCGAGCAGCCAGGCCAGCTTGGGACCCGAGAAGTATGTGGCGCTGCGCAATCCCGTCGAGCGGCGGATGTGCTCCTCGAACCCGTCCTCGACGATGCGCCTGCAGGTCTCGCGGGTGCGGGTGTCCTGCCAGACGATGGCGTTGTAGACGGGTCGGCCGGTCGCCCGCTCCCACACCAGCGTCGTCTCGCGCTGGTTGGTGATCCCGATGCCGGCCAGTTGCTGCGGTCGGACGCTCCCCTGCGCCATCGCCGCGCGGATGACCGCCTGGGTCGTCTGCCAGATCTCCATCGGATCGTGCTCCACCCAACCGGGCTGCGGATAGATCTGCCGGTGCTCCTGATAAGCGGTGGCGTGGACCCGGCCGTCGCGGGTGAAGATCATGAAACGCGTACCCGTGGTCCCCTGGTCCACGGCCGCGGCAAAGGTCTGCACGTACAGAAGACTACGTGGGGAAGAGGCGGGGTCCTGGTGCGATGGGGAGAAGTCGAATCAGGCGGCGGAATGCTGATCCAGCCAACCCTCGATGTCGCGCAGGACCTCGGCGTGGTTCACGTCGTTATGCGGCTCGTGGTAGGTCTCCGGATAGATCCGCAGCATCTTGTCCGCCGATGCGATGTGCTCGAAGGCGAAGCGCGACCCCTCGGGTGAGTTCAGCCGGTCCGCGCCTCCGTGGATGATCAGCACAGGAAGGCGAATCGCGCCGAGGCCTGCTCTGGCCCGTGGGACGGCCGCCAGCCCCTCCGTGCCGAAGCGAACCGTGGCGGTGCGGCGGACCAGGGGATCGTCCCGATATGCCTGCACGACGGCCGGATCGCGCGAGAGCGTGCTGACATCCAGCCCCGTCGGGATCGGCAGACGCGGCGCGATGGGGGACAGTGCCCGCACGAGCGCAACGAGATACGGCTTCGCCACGCCCACCGGCTGGATCGCCGCCGTCGAGAGGATCGCTCCACGCAACCCCTCCTGGTGCCGTTCGAGGTACTCTACCGCGATCAGGCCGCCCATGCTGTGGCCATAGAGGAACAACGGCAGACCCCCCATCTCACGGGTGACGAGGCTCACGAAGGCCCGCAGATCCTCGATGTACTCGTCCCAGCGATCGACGTGGACGGGATGACCGGCCGAGCGGCCGTGCCCGCGATGGTCATTCGCCCAGACCGCGTACCCTGGCGGCACGAGGTGATCGACGACGTTGGCGTAACGGCCGCTGTGTTCGCCGATCCCGTGCACGATCACGATCGCCGCACGCGCTGGACCGTCCGGCTGCCAGACCTGATAGTAGAGCGGAATCCCTCCGACGCCCCTCAGCGTGCCTTCGACATGGAGCATCATGATGAGTGGTGATACCGCCAACCATCACCCAGGTCCTCCCCCTCCCCTGTCTGCGCGCCACCGACCCGGGGAATTCCGCCGGTGGAGGGATCGAGCATCCGCCTCGCGTCCGGAGTCCTGCTCATGTCTGTTGCCGTTGCCGCTGCGCCGGGAGCCGTCCCAGCGGTGGGCTGCATCAACCCGCCGCTGCCGGACCGACTCTACGCCGCGGTCGTGGTCCGCATCGTGGATGGCGACACCATCGATGTGCTGTCAGGCAAGCGCCTGCGGGTGCGGCTCATCGGCATCGACACCCCTGAGGTCCATGACGGGGCGAAGCTCAACCGGGACGCTCAACAGAGTGGTCGCTCACGGGAGACGATCAAGGCGCTCGGCCGGCTGTCGTCGGAGTACACGCGGCGGCACCTGCTCGGAGAGCAGGTCGCCCTCGAGCTCGACGTTGAGACTCGCGATCGTTACGGGCGGCTGCTCGCGTATGTCTGGCTCCAAGATGGAACATTCTTCAACATGGCCATCGTCCGCGATGGTTTCGCCGTCGTCTCGACGTACCCGCCGAACGTGAAGTACGTGGAGATCTTGCTGGCCTGCCAGCGGGAGGCCCGAGAAGAAGAGCGGGGGCTGTGGGGGCGCTGATTACGCCTGCCTGCGCGGGTGGGTGAGGACGACAGGGTGAGCCGGCGTTACGAGACGGCGTGTACGCGTGAGGGCCGACCTGACTGAGGGGGAGCAGACACCACGAACGCGGGATTCGGATCCCATCAATCCCGCGTTGACTTGGGGTGACCGAGGGGACTTGAACCCCCGACCTCCTGGGCCACAGCCAGGCGCTCTAACCGGGCTGAGCTACGGTCACCACAACCGCAGTTGATTCTAGCACGGCGGTTGTGGCCGGAGAAAGGGTTACCCGGCGACGCGGACGACCAGGGCGGCGCCGCAGGCGGCGCAGAAGCGCGCCTCCTCGCGGTTGAAGGTGTGGCAGCGATCGCAGAGTTGGCCCGGGGAGACCTGCTGGCCGCAGTGGGCGCAGAAGTGGTCGCGCGGGGCGAGGGGCTGGCCGCAGTGCCGGCAGTTCGCCGCATCATCGGGCAGGCCGGCTCCGCAGGTTCCGCAGAAGGTGCTGTCGTGACGGTTCTTGGCCCCGCAGGCGCGGCAGACGCGGGCGCGGAGCAGTTTCTGTCCGCAGCTCCCGCAGAACAGGTCCTCGTCCCGGTTCATCCGGCCACAGGCGCGACAGAGCATCCGACGACCTCCCGGCTTTCCTCCTGCGAAAAAGATGCCCGCTGGTGAGTAGGGGCAGACCTGCGCGGGTATGAAGAGGGCGGAGGTGCTCGGAATGGAGGCGCGGGAGCTCGACGCCGTCTACGCCCGCTACGTGCGCGCCCAGCGCTGGCTACGCCTGACCGTGATCGGCTGGATGGCCAGCGTGGCCGTGCTTGTCTTCGGCTGGGTGGCGAGCATGGCGATGCTACACACCGGCCTGCAGTTGTTCTCCTCCATCTTCACCCTGCCCTAGCCGCTCAGGGGGGAGCAATCCGGACCGGCGCCCCCAGCGCGCCCGGCCGCCACGTCATGTAGTGTTGCGGTGCGACCATCGCCAGCGAGTGCAGGCGGTGTGTGCGCACCCCGACCCGTGCCGCGAACCGGGCCTGCGCCCGCTCAAGCTCCCACAGCAAGACGCGGCAGGTCTCCCCGGCGCAGGGAACCTCTCGCCCCATCCGCACGCCGCTCGCCCCGGCAAGGTACGTCACCCCTGGTCCGTCCAAAGCGAGAGGTTGTGGAAGCGGCTCCCGCGTCCAGGGGCCCGCGCCCCCGCGGCTGTACCGGACGGCTCCGATGATGATCGCCTCCGCCCCGCCGGAGGTCCGGTAGCGCAGGCGGTCGGGACGAGCGGCCTCGAAGCGCGTGCGGACTACGTTGCCGGCGCCGTCGGTGATCTGCTCCTCCTCCCGCCAGGTCCGGTACCGGCTCATCGCAATCCGTATCTCCCGGACCAGCTGTTCCGCCTGGGGTGAGGCCGTCGGCGGTACTTCGCCGACGATGAGGGGGAACTCGGTCTGCACCGTCCCCTCGGCCAAGCGGACGGCGACGGTGACCTCCCACCAGCCTGTGGCCAGCAGGTCGCCGGAGGCAGAGAAGCCGCCTTGCGCAGACTGGAGATCCACGATCCGGTCTTCCGCATGGTCGAGGGCTGTCAGGATCACACGGATACCGGAGACGACGACCGGCGCGCCGTCCGCGAGGCGGCTCACGGTCGCCTGAAGATCGTTCCATCCGGGCTCCGCCGGTGAGACGACCAGGCGGACGCGCAGATCGCCGGCGATCCCGGCCAGGGTGATCCCTCGGATGCTGAGGACCGACTGCGTCACGGCGGCAGGCGGCGTCACGGTCAGGATGCCGACGGTCAACAGGATGACGGTGCCGAGCGCGATCTCCGCTGCGACGCTGCGGCGAAAAGCCCTCAGGGCCCGCGCGTCCTTACGGACGGCGATGCGGGGCCGGTAGACAAAGCGGTTGAGGGCTCCGAGCGCAATCGCGGCCAGAACGAAGACGAGCTTGACGACCAGAGCCCGGCCGTACAGCGAGCCGGCCAGGGCAGACAGCCCACCGACGGTGCGCCACGCCGCAAAGACGCCTGTGACCACGAGGAGACCCAAAGACGCAGCCGCCAGTTGAGAAACGCGCGGGACGAGGACGGCCCCCGCGGCCACCCGATCATCCGGCGACAGCCGGCGAAGGGTGGACAGCAGCGACGGCAGTCCTCCGACCCATGTGGCCGCAGAAGCCATGTGGAGCCAGTCCGCCACGACCGCACCCGGCCCGGCTGCGGCGGCATGAGCGGTGATCGTGAACCCCCACAGCATCACGCCCGCGGCGATCGGCCGGATCCACCGCCCTTCGGGAATCCGCACGTCCGGGATACCCGGAAGCACAACGGCCGCGACCACGGCCGCCAGCCCGTACACCGTCCCCACGAGAACAATGAGCGTGACGTGTGTACTCCCCAGGGCCGCGGGGCCGCCGAGGATCACGATCACCGCGGCCACGACGACGAACCACACAAACCCCGCCGCCCGGAGGATCCGCCAGGGCGTCGTGCGAGGGGCGAGGAGCACAAGTGCCATCGCGATCCGCACCAGCAGCCCCCAGCCCGTGCGGGTGCCGACCAGCAGGGGGGAGAGCATGGCCGGACGGATCGCCGCGCTGGTTCCCAGCACTACGGCGGCGTAGGCAGCGAACTCCGCAGCAGACGCGATGACGAAGGCGATGCCGGCAAAGACCCGCAGGGGATCGAGGCCGGGGAGCTCGGCATCCCTACCCGGGCGCCATCGGAGAGGCCGCAGGACCGCCGCTTCAAAGAAGACCGTTCCGGCCAGCAGCAGCCCCGCCGCGAGGGCCAGCCATCGTGTGATCACGAGCGGGACGGCGGGGCGATCTCCAACAGCAGGACGGTCTCGGGCCGTACCCGGTCCCGGCCGGGCGGACTCCGGCTGCGTCCCCTCCCCCACGGCGAAGACAAAGGCTCCGGAGGTGACGTGACCGTCCACGCGCGACAGCACGCGCCAGCGGACGGTGTACGCCCCGGGGGCCAGCCGGCTCAGGCCGACCCGCAGTCGCCGGCCGTTGGCGCTGAGCTGCGCCGGATCACCCTGGGAGCGACCCTCGGCATCGAGCACCTCGGCCCGGCTGAACGCGCCGTCGATGGGCTCGTTGAAGGCGAGGACGACCTCTACGGGCGGGGCGGGCAGCACGGCGTTGGCCCGGGGTGACGATCCCTGCAGGATGCCGTGCGCGGGCGCGCGCGCCGGGGCGAGGCCGAGATGTAACCCGAGAAGCAACCCGACGAGGCCGATCCGGACTGTCAAAATCCGAATAGACAGGAATGGCTCCCTCCTGCTGGCGAATTCGACGCCAATGGCGAGCTTCATCTGGCCGACGATGCTGTGGGGATTGCTGCTCCTCCCGCTGATCGTCGTCTTCTACCGGCGCCTGCTGCGACGGTCCGCCCGCTACCCGTTCGCCTACTCCACCGCGGAGGTCCTCCGCCTGGCCGCTGCCCGGTCCGGCCCTCGACGCCACCTCGCCGCGGGGCTCTTTCTCGCCGGCCTGGCCGCGATCGTCGTCAGCGCGGCCCGCCCCACGATGCCCCTGCCGGTGCCGGCGGATCGCGCGGCGATCATCCTCGCCATGGACATCAGCGGCAGCATGCGCTCGCAGGACATCGCGCCGAGCCGGCTGGATGCGGCGAAGAGCGCGGCCAAGGCATTTCTGGATGCGGTGCCCGATCGCGTCCGCGTCGGCCTGGTCGTCTTCGCCGGATTCTCATCGCTGCTCGCCCCGCCCACGACCGATCACGACCGGCTCGCCAGCCTGATCACCGATCTCGGGTTGGCCCGCCGGACCGCGATCGGCGAGGGCCTGTTGGAGTCCGTCGCCGCCCTGCCCGGACGCGCCCGGCCAGGGCCAGAGGGCACGCTGCCGCCGCTCTCGGCCACGGTCCCGCCGGGCATCGTCGTGCTCATGTCCGACGGCCGCAACAACAGCGGCATCGATCCGCTGGAGGCGGCGCGCATTGCTCAGGCCCAGCGGGTCACCGTCTACACGGTGGGGATGGGCGCGCGGTCGACCTCGGACAACTGGTGGTCGAGCGGATGGACGATCGGCGGTCCGGTGGACGAGGAGACGCTGCAGACGATCGCCTCGATCACGGGCGGAGGCTACCATCACGCCTCCACCGCCGACGCGCTGCACAACGTGTACCGGCGTCTGGCCAGGCAGATCGCGTGGGAGCGCAAGCCCACGGAGGTCTCGGCCGCGACGGCTGGCGCGGCCGCTCTGTTCCTCGTCGTCGCCGGCATGCTCTCCTTCATGCTCGTGCCGCTCCGCCCGTAGGCGGTCAGCGGGCGTTGAGGAAGCGCACTCCCGAGATCAGGAAGTACGCGCTCATCGCCAGCACGAACACGCCGCAGACGCCGAGCACGACGCGGTACGCCACCGGCGGGATCCGCCCGCGCCCCGATCCCACGACGAGGGCCAGGAAACTGTTCCAGGCGAGATCCAGCATCATGTGCCCGGCGTAGAATACGGCGACGAGCGCCAGCCAGCCGAAGCGGCTGAAGAGGACGAAGTAGCTCGCCCCCACCGTGAGCCACCACAGCAGCCAGTAGGGGTTCCCGACGGTGGTGAGGACGCCCGCGCGGATCAGGGAAAACCCTGCCCTCCCCGCGCCGGCCGCCGGACCGGTTCCAACCTGAATGTTGGACCGGGCGGTGGAGAGGATCCCCCACCCCATCCAGCTCAGGACAAGCCCGCCGAGCACGCCGATCGCGCCCACCACGGCCGACTGCTTCAGCACCTGCGTCAGGCCGACCGCGAGCACGGCCAGCATGACGACTTCGGCGGCGACGTGGCCCACGGTGATGAGCGGTCCGGCGATCACGCCGCGGCGCGCTCCTTCGGAGATCGCGATCGCGGAGACCGGTCCCGGCATGAGGATGCCGGAAAGGCTGATCAGCCACCAGGTCAGCGCGATCCCGAACAGTTCAGACATGGGGCAGGACGGTCTCCGCGAGGGCGCGCAATCCGCGCAGATCATCCAGGTCGAGCCACTGCAGCATGATCCGCTGCAGGCCGACCGCCGAAAGCTCGCGGAGCTGGGCGATGATCTCCTCCGGCGTGCCGACCAGCACCCCGCGGCCGCGCAGTTCTTCCCGGGACCGGCCGCGCCGCTCCAGCTTCTCCCTGACCTCCGCGGCGGAGGTGCCAAACACGAGCCCCGTCATCATCGAACGGGCGACACTCGCCGGCGGGCGATCTCGCCGGGCGAGCAGGGCATCCAGGCGCGAGGTGAGACGCCGGAAGCTCTCCGGGGTCTGGAGCGTCGCGTTCCACTCCACGGCGTATCGCGACGCGAGCGGGAGCGTGCGGGTGGGGCCGTTGCCGCCGACCAGAATCGGCGGCCCGCCCGGCCGGGGCCGCGGCAGCAGTACCGCGTCACGGAGACGGTAGTGCCGGCCCGTGAACGTGAGCGGGTCGGGTGAGGAGAAGAGCGCGGTCACGATCTGCACCGACTCCTTGAACCGCTGCATGCGGTCCCGTATCGGCAGCAGGTCGAAGCCGTAGTTGGTGTGCTCCCGCTCCTGCCAGCCGGCGCCCATCCCCAGCACCAGCCGGCCGCCGGAGAGCTCGTCCACCGCCGCGGCCATGCGCGCGGTCATCATGGGATGGCGGAACGAACAGGGCGTGACGAGAGGACCGAAGCGGATCCGCCGGGTGTACGTGGCGACCCAGGTCAGAGACGTCCACAATTCGAGCGACTCCCGGTCCGGCGGGCCCGCGTTCGTGAAGTGATCCGAACGATACAGGCCCGCGAAGCCGAGATCCTCGACGAGCGGCGCGATCCGCTGCCAGCGCGGCCAGGTCAGGCCGTTCTGGCCCTCGATCATGATCGCGATGTCCACGCGGCGCTTACCGTGCGGCCGTGCTCTCTCCCGTGGACTCCGGCGGCCGTTCCGCCGGACCGGCGTCCGGCGCGGTCGGGCCGCGGAGCACCTGGATGACCCGGCGTCCCGCCTCCGTCGCCTCGCGCGGGGCGGCCCGCAGGTTGTCCTTGACCACCTCCAGGGGCTGGGTAGTCGCACTCTCCGGCCGCGCCATGATCAGCGCCAGTATCACGTAGACGAACACCCCGACCCCGCTGGCGAACGCCAGCAGGATGAACAGCACGCGGAAGATCACCGGATCGGTGTGGAAGTACTCGGCCAGCCCGCCGGCCACGCCGAACAGGATCCGGTTGCGTCCACTCTTGCGCAATCGTGCCATCTCCGTCGCTCCTCCTTCCTCCCACTGCTACATCCCCAGGTAATCGAAGATCCGCACCAGCCCGGCATAGATGAGGAAGCCCGGCCACAGCCGCCAGACCACATCCCAGTCAAAGCCGCCGTATCCGAGGTCCCCGAGCAGCACCACCGCCCCCAGCGCGATCAGAATGACGCCCCACGTCATGCTGCGCGTGCGCATCGCTACCTCCCACGGACTTCCAGCTCGCCCACGCCCAGCTGGGCGCGAATCTCGATCCGGGCGCGGGCGGTATCCCAGGCGGCGTTCACGTATTCGTTGTCGCCACGCCTGGCGAACCCCTCGGCTTTGAGGCGGCTGGTCAGCCCGCTGCGGGCCAGCACCCGCACACCCACGCCCCCCCGGTACGGTGATGACGATCCGCCCCACGCCGCCCTGGACCTGGACCAGGGTGAGGTGCTTGCGGCACCCGCGAGATGCGGCGCGCGGGAAATCCGCGACTCCCGTCCCTGATGGTCAGCCGGCCGCGGCGGTAATCCACGCGCACCCTGGCCCGGGCGTCACGCGTGATGGTGGCCTCGTAGGCCTGATCGGTCTCGATGGTGTGCACGCGGAGTGTCCCCGCGCCCTGGGCGATCGTCACCCGCAGCGCTGAGGTATCCCCGAGCGCTGCGGCGTATCGATCGGTTCTCGCCGGACCGGCGCGGCTAGCGATCCCTCCGCTGGAGACGACGACCAGCCCCAGGATGACGAGCGTCGCGATCAACGCCCACTGCTGCGCGCGGGTCATGAACGCGACCCGTCGCGGAAGATGAGGGCGATGCCGATCGCGATCAGTACCGCGGCCGGAAAGATGCTCCCTCCGACTTTGTCCTTCAGCAGGAAGGCCACGCCCAGGCCGATCAGGATGAACGCCCCGGTCGGATACCTGCGCTGCTGCGCCGCGGGCTCCGCGGATGCCGGCGCCGATCCCGCTGGCGGAGGTGATGCTGTCGGCGTGGGCGAAGCGGGGGCGGCCTGACCCGCATCCTCCCGCCGGTACAGGATCCACAGACCCAGCCCGATCAGGATCAGCGGCCACCAGCGTCCCCAGCCGAACCACACACCGTAACCGAAGTTGCTCAAGAGGAACAACAGACCGAGCACCAGCAGGACGATCCCCCACAGCAACCTGTTCGAGTTCCTGCGTTCGTTCATCGCCGCGCCCCCATCAGGTCCCCGGCCCCCTCGCCAGCATAGCAGAGCGCGTGTTCGAGGGGGAATCAGTCTCCTGCCCGATGGCGTTGTGAGGTTGATCCGCGAGGGCAACGTGCGCCGGCTGGTGATCCGGCGATCGGCGCCCTGGCCGCGGTAGCGAGCGACTACACGCTGGAGACCGAGCGGGAGCCGAAGAGCTGACTCACCACACCGCCGGCTTCGTCACCATCAGGAAGACGATCGCGACGACCAGCACGGCCAGCGCGATCCCGAGCCCACGCGCCTGCCGCTCCGCGCTCCGATAGGCCGGGGAGTCCGGCCCTCCGGCGCGCAGCGCTGCGATCTGCCGTCGCAGCAGCGGCGTGTAGCCGAGCAGCCCCAGCACGAGCAGGCCGGCATACAGGATGAGGGCCGCCAGCAGCCACGGCGTCGTCCAGCGGATCTCGCCCACGTAGATCATCGCCGCGCCGGTGACGAAGAGCAGCGCGTACGCGGGATTGGCCAGGAGGTCGTCGAGGATCTTCACCCCGCGCAGGACGTGCTCCAGGTGCTGCCGTTCGCGCGCCGCCCGGGCCAGCCATACCCCGTAGGTGATGTTCGCCCCGGCCGCGATGATGGCGAGGAGCACGTGCACGAACTTCAGGAGGCCGTAGAGAGTCATCCCGACACGCCTACTGCGTCCGGTGGACCCTTCCCTGCTGGATAACCTGCCAGAGCCGCGCGGCGGTGAAGGGGAAGTCGAGTTGCCGGATGCCGAGCGGCGCGAGGGCGTCCATCACCGCGTTCGCCACGGCCGCGGGGATGCCGATCGTGCCGGCCTCGCCGATCCCCTTGGCCCCCAGGGGGTTGATCGGCGAGGGGGTCTGCTGAAACTCGCTGTGCACGGCGGGAGCGTCCGCGGCCCTGAGCAGCGCGTAGTCCAGAAACGAGGCGGTCAGGGCCTGCCCGTCGTCGCCGTAGATGAAGGCCTCGGCAAAGGCCTGCCCCAGACCCTGGACGATTGCGCCGATCACCTGTCCCTCGGCGAGGAGGGGATTGACGATCCGGCCGGCGTCGTCCACCGCGGCCACCCGGAGCAGGCGAACCTGCCCCGCGTCGGCATCGATCTCGACCACGGCGCCGTATGCTCCGAACGGAAAGACCGGACCGGGCAGGGCGAAGACCCCGGAAGCCTGCAGGCCCATCTCCATCCCGCGGGGGAGCCGGCCCGGTTGGTAGGCCGCCGCGGCGACGTCGGCGAAGGCCACGCGGCGGTGCGGCGCGCCGCGGACGTGCAGTGTTCCCTCACCCCACTCGATGTCCGCCGGCGCGGCCTCCAGCAGGTGGGCGGCGATCGCGGCGGCCTGGGCGCGAATCTTCTCCAGGGCCACGAGCAGCGCCGATCCGCCGATCGTGATCGATCGGCTGCCGAAGGTGCCGACCCCGCGGGGCACTACGGCCGAGTCGCCGTGCTCGACTGTGACCGCGTCGAGCTCGATCCCCAAGGCATCCGCCGCGATCTGGGCAAATGCCGTTTCGTGGCCCTGGCCGTGCGGGTTCGACCCGGGGCGCACGACGACGCGTCCCGACGGGGCCACCGCAACGGCGGCGCTCTCCCACAACTGGCTGCCCGCCCGCTCGACGTAGAGCGCGATCCCGACGCCCCGCAACCGTCCCGCCGCGCGCGCCTGCTCCTGCTCCGCCCGGGCGCCGCCGTAGTCGATCACCTCGCAGACACGATCCAGCGCCGCGGCATAGTTGCCGGAGTCGTAGGTGAAGCCCAGCGGCGTCGTGTACGGGAAGCGGTCCGGAGGGATGGTGTTGCGCCGGCGCAGTTCGACCGGGTCGATCCCCGTCTCGCGCGCAGCGAGATCGACCATGCGCTCGATCAGGTACGCGGCCTCGGGACGGCCGGCGCCGCGGTACGGGCCGGTGGGCACCTTGTTTGTCGCGACGCCGAGCACCTCGACCGACGCGTGGGGGATGGCGTACGCCCCGACGAGGAGCATCGCCGTGGTGACGGGCGGGACCGGCGTCGCCTGGAACAGGTACGCGCCGAGGTCCGCGATGAGGCGGGCGCGGACGGCGAGGATGTGTCCTGCGCGGTCCAGGGCCAGTTCCATCTCAGCGTCGATGCCGCGACCCTGATAGGATCCGAGGAGGTTGTCGCGTCGGCCCTCGATCCAGCGCAGGGGGCGGCCCAGGCGGATGGCCAGGTCCGCCAGCACGGCCATCTCCACCGGAAGCGCGCCCTTGCTGCCGAACGCGCCTCCCACATCGGGCACGATCACCCGGATGTGGTCGTCCGGCCGGCCGAGCATGCGGCTGAGTTGATGGCGTGGGCGGTGCGGATCCTGCATTGAGCACCACACGGTCAGGAGGTCGGTGCCCGGGTCGTGGGCGGCGACCGCCCCGCGGCCTTCGATCGGGGCCGCGGCGAGGCGCGGGATGTGGAAGGACTGGCGCACGACCGTCGCGGCGCCGGCAAAGGCCGCCGCCGTATTCCCGCCGGACCGTGACCACCGGAGGATCACGTTGTCTGGAGCCTCATCATGCAGCCGCGACGCTCCCCGGAGCGCCGCGCGCGGATTCGTCACCGCTGGAAGAGGCGTGTACTCCACCACGACCTGCTCCGCTGCATCCGCCGCCGCCGCCGCGGTCTCGGCGACCACGGCCGCCACCGGCTCACCGACGTACCGGACACGTCCGGTGGCAAGCGGGGGATGAGGGACGGGGACGACGGTCGCCCCTTCCGGCACGTTGGGCGGCACCGGACGGAGACGGTCGGCCAGGTCGACGGCGGTGAAGACCCCGAGGACGCCGGGGAGAGTCAGGGCCCGGGTGGCATCGACGGCTCCAAGGAGGGCGTGGCCGTGCGGGCTGCGGATGAAGGCGACCTCCGCCATCCGGGGCAGCACGATGTCCGCGACGTAGCGCGCTTCCCCGCGGATGAACCGCCGGTCTTCGCGGCGGCGCACAGGCCGGCCGATCCATCGCGTGGAACCGCTCACGCCGTCCGCTCCCGGGCCTCCACCGTACCGAGGCGATCGCCGATCCAGTCGGCGGCCAGCGGACGGTACTTGTAGGGAATGTTGTTGCAGACGTGGTTCCCTTCAGGGTACATAACCAGTTCCGCGTCGTGCGCCTGCGCTGCCGTGCGCTCCGCATGCTCGGGGGGAATGATCCGGTCCTGGCGGCCGAAGATCACGAGCAACGGACGGCGCAGCCGCGGAAGCACCGGGGCGAGGTCGAGGGCGTAGGCTCGATCCCGCGCCTCTTCCAAACTGCGCGCGCCGGAGTGGTGGGCGAAAGCGGTCCTGGTCAGCTCGGGCAACCCGGGCCAGCACTCCCCGAAGTTGTACGGTCCTCCGATCGCCACCGCCGCGACGACCCGCGGCTCGAAGGCCGCGGCCCGGATGGCATAGTAGCCTCCCAGGCTCACCCCTACCGCGCCGACGCGACCGGTCTCGACATCGTCCCGCCCATCCAGCGCATCCAGAATGGCAGTCACCGCCACCTCATAATCCGGACGGATGCCCGTGGTGTAGCCGGTTTCCCCCTGCCCCGGCCCGTCCAGCGAGAGGGTCGCGATGCCGCGGTTCAGGAACACCTGCTCCCAGGAGAAGAACTCTTCCTTCGTCGAGTCCAGTCCCGGCAGAAGCAGCACCAGCGGAGCCCGCCCGCCGCGCGCCGGTCGGCGGAGGTTGGCCACCATCCGCGCGCCAGCCAGGGACGTCTCGATCCGTTGCGCGGACGGGTCCAGCAGGCGGTGGGCGGCATAGAGACTCGTCACAGCCAGATTCGCCGCGGTACGGTGCTGGTTCAGATCCACGAACCAGACGAACTTCGCGAAATGGTAGCACAGGGCGGCACGGACGAACGCTTCTCCGGCGGTAATCCGCCGTCCCCGCGCCTCGGCCTCCCGTGCCAGCGCGGCGTGCACCGCCGCGGTCTGGGACCAGGCCGGAAGCCACTCCTCCCAGTACCGAAGCGTCGCCGTCGTGCGGACGAAATCGTTGTAATCCACACCCTGGGCCAGGAAGCGCGGGGCCCAGTGCGCTACGGCCGCCTGGATGCGGGCGTCGACCATCACCGCGGATCCGGACGCCACTCGCAGGCCTGCTCCAGGAACACCGTTTCGTGCTCGCCGCGGGAGAAGTACTCCAGAAACGTCAAGGGACTATCGGGATCGGCGTACACTTTGTGCACGTCGTCCGCGGCGATCCACACCACGCAGCCGGCCCGCAGCGGATGTTCCTGCCCGTTGATCACGATCCGCCCGCGACCGTCAAGGACGAAGAAGAAGTGGTCGATCTCGCGGTGGAAGTGCAGCGGCGAGGTCCCGCCCGGAGCGTAGGAGACGATGTCGACCAGGAGCGGGGAGCCGGTGTTGGTCGTGTTCAGCAGGATCTTCTTCCGCCGGCCGTCGTGCTGCGAGGCCAGCTCGGTAATCTCATCGATGTGGAATACCTTGGAGCCGACGCCCCGGCCAATCACGCCGACGTCGCTCTCATGGAGCCGGTGGTGCGGAACGCTCATCGCGCTCTCCTCCTTCTTGTGGCTCGAATCGTACCCCTACCCCTTCGGGGTGGGAGGCTCCACGGCCAGCGGCTGCGCCACGCCGATCCTCCCGCCGGCCATCCGGCGGCGCTGCATGATGACGACCGTTCCGACCAGGACCACCGCCACCGCCCAGGTCAGCGGGTTCGGAATGAAGGCCAGCACCGTGGCCGCGGCCAGGGCCAGCCATTCCGCCAAGGTCGTCCGCAGGATGAGCTGCGCCGTGCTCACCGCGGAGAAGATCAGTATCCCCAGGGTCGCCGCCACGACCGCGGCGAGATTCTGCGCCGGCGAGCCGTTCAGGAGCAGGTGGGTATACGCGAAGAGCACCGGCATGACGTAGATGACCTTGGCGAACCGGAAGCAGTTCCAGCCGGTCTTCATCGGATCGGCGCCGGCGATGGCGGCGGCGGCGAACGGCCCCAGCGCCACCGGGGGCGTGATGTTCGAGTCCAGGGCCAGCCAGAAGACGATCATGTGCGCCACGAGCAGCGGCAGGCCCAGCTCTCGCAGCACCGGCACCGCGATCACGGCCACGATCAGGTAGGTCGCGGTGATCGGCAGGGCCAGCCCCAGGACCAGCGTCGAGATGGCCACGAACAGCAGGGTCAGCCACAGTTTCCCGCCGGCCAGCGCCACCACGATGTACGAGAAGCGGATGCCGATCCCGGTCAGGGCCAGCACGCCGATGAGGACGCCCACCGCCCCCGTGAGCGCGGCTACGAACAGCGAGGACCGCGCGCCGTCCACGAGCGCCTCCCAGACGGCCCGCAGGCCCATGCGCGTCTGCGGCCGCACCCAGCTCACCGCGACGGTGCTGAGGATCGCGTACACCGCGGAGCGCTCGGGGGAGAACCCGCGCAGCAGGAGCGCGACCAGGACAACGATGGGCAGGAAGAGGTACCAGCCTTCCCGCAAGGTCTGCCGCGCGCGCGGCACTTCAGCGGGGCTGAGGCCGCGTAGCCCGAGCTTGCGGGATTCCAGGTAGACCATCGTCCCCACGGAGACGAAGAAGAGGATGCCCGGGATGGCCGCGATCCTGACGATCTGGGCGTACGGGGTGGCCGTCATCTCGGCCATGATGAACGCCCCCGCGCCCATGACCGGTGGCAGGATCATCCCGCCTGTAGAGGCCGCGCCCTCCACGGCGGCGGCAATGTGCGGGGGGAAGCCCGCGCGCTTCATCAGCGGGATCGTGATCGAGCCGGTGGTCACGGTGTTGGCGATCGGGCTCCCGTTGATCGTGCCCAGCAGGGCGCTGCTGAGCACGGCCGCCTGCGCCGGGCCGCCGGCGATCCGGCCGAAGACCGACAGCGAAAGGTCAATGAAGAACGTGCCCACCCCGGCTCGCTGCAGGAAGGCCCCGAAGACCACAAAGGGGATGATGAAGCTCGCCAGTACCTCCGCCATGATGCCGAAGATGCCGTCGGAGGTCAGGTACACGTACTCGATGACCCGGCGAAGCGTGAATCCCCTGTGGCCCACGATTGGCGGCAGGTACTGGCCGAAGAGGGCGTAGACGATCGGCAGGATCGCACACAGCGCCATGGACCAGCCCAGTACACGCCGCGCGGCCTCGATGGCCACGATCGTCGCCACCACGCCCATCCAGACGTCGGTCGCCGTATAGGCGCCGGCCCGGTAGGCCATGGCCTCGTGCTCGACGATCCAGTACACGACGCCGACGATCGCACCCGCCGCCAGGAGGAGATCGACTAGGTGTGGGGCCTTCTCCGGGGCGCGGCGCCATCCCCGGTACAGGAGCAACGGGGCCACGAAGCTGAAGAGCACGGCGATCCCGCGAAAGTACTGCAGGGAGGCCACGCCGTACCAGGCCAGCCAGAGGTAGTACAAGGAGACGCCGCCCAGGATGAGTTGGGCGACGAGGTCCCACGTCCGTGAAAGGGTGCGAATCACGAGCGCACCATGTCAGCGCGCCCGAATGGCGTCTGGAATCTCTAGCCCCACCGACCGCCAGTAGGCCTCCGCGCCCCGGTGCAGCGGAATCGCGATCCCCTTCAGCGCCTGCCGGGGACGCATGTCCGCGGCCGCGGCGTGCACGCGCAGCATGTGCTCGTGTCCCTGGACGCTGTAGGCGGCGGCGACGATCGTCTGGATGATCGGGGCCGGGACATCGACTTGCGCCAGCCAGAGCAGCGGAATGCCCACGGCGGGAACGGACTCGGTCATCCCGGGATAGCCGCCAGGTGGGAAATCGAACCGCGAGTAGTAGGGGAACTGGCGCAGGAAGCCGGCGGCGACGGCCGGTGTGTAGGCATCCAGCATCCGGATCGGCTTCACCATCGAGGCCTCGATCGTCCCCCGGTCGGGAAACGGTCCGGTGAAGAAGAAGGCGTCGACCCGGCCGTCCTGCAGCGCGCTGGAGGCCGCGGCGCCCAGCAGCGGCACCCGCGTGATCCGGTCCCAGATCCCCAGAACCCGGAAGATCCGCTCCGCGGTGGCAAACGTCCCGGATCCCGGCGTTCCCACGGCGACGCGCTTGCCGGCCAGGTCGGTGACGGTGCGGATGCCGGAGTCCTGGTACGTCACGATGTGCGACGCGCCGTTGAACACCAGGCCGATCGCCCGCAGGTTGGTGTGCCGCGTACCTTGGAAGATCTCCAGACCGTTGTAGGCCTCGTAGACGTCAGAGGCAAAGGCCAGGCCCATCTCCGCGCCTTTGGCCTGCAGGCGCCGGACATTCTCGGTAGACCCCCCTGTGGCCGCGACGGAGACGTCGACCTCCGGCACCGCGCGGTTGATGTACGTGGCGATGCCGGTGGCGAAGATCCCGAACACGCCCGCCGGAGGCCCGCCCAGCATCGTCATGCGCGTCTTCGGCGCGGCGGACAGCGCCTGGGGGAATGACATCGCGAACACCGCGGCCAGCACCACGACGACGGCCGCACACCGCCTGCAGACCCGACCCATCGTTCCACCTCCCGTCAGAGATGCGCCTCCGGCCGGCCTCACACGCCGGTCAGCCGCGAACCCGCGTCCCTTCGTACTGCGCGCTGCTCACCACCGCCTCCACAGTGCCGCCTGCGCGGTTCAGGTGCGATTGCGTCTCCCGGGTCGCCGGTAGGGGGCCAGCCGCCGTATGGTAGCGCGTGCCGGCCACGAGCAGTTGCTCGGCGGGGAAACGCGTGATCACTTCGCACCCCGTCTTGGTCACCACCAGCTGCTCCTCGATGCGGGCCGCGGACCAGCCATCCGCCGCCGGCCAAAAGGTCTCCAGGGCGAAGACCATCCCCTCTTCGATCACCTCCGGGTGACCGAGGGAGATGAAGCGGCTGAAGATCGGCTTCTCCCAGATGGACAGCCCCACGCCGTGGCCGTACTGGAGCGCGAAGGCGGCCTCTTCATTGGCGAAGCCGAACTCCGTGGCCTTGGGCCAGACCTTCACAACATCGGCCGTGGTCACCCCGGGCTTGATCAGGCCGATCGCCTCATCGAGGTAGTCGCGGCAGCGGGCGTAAGCGTCGACCATGGCCCGAGACGCGCTGCCCACGGCGAAGGTCCGGTAGTAACAGGTGCGGTAGCCCATGAAGGAGTGCAGGATGTCGAAGTAGACCGGGTCGCCCGGGCGCAGCACCCGGTCGGTGTAGACGTGGGGGTGGGGGTTACAGCGCTCGCCGGAGATGGCGTTCACCCCTTCCACGTGCTCGCTGCCGAGATCGTAGAGGACCTTGTTCACCAACCCGACGCACTCGTTCTCCCGCATCCCCGGCCGCATCGCCCGGTACAGCTCCTCGTAGGCCGCGTCCACCATCATGCAGGCCGTGGCCAGCAGCGTGATCTCGTCCTGGGTCTTGATCTTGCGCACCTCCTGCATCAGGCGCTGACCGTCCACGACGCGCAGACCCTCCGCCCGCAGCGCCTCCAGCACCGGGATCTCGACCACGTCCACCCCCAACGGCGCGTCCCGCAGCCCGCGCTGCTCCAGCTCGACGCGGATCTTGCGCGCCACGTCCGCGGCCTGCTCCGGGTAGGCGCCGCGCAGGGTGGAGATCCCGGCGCGCGCGCGCTCCCCCAGCCAGGGGTTGTACAGCTGGTGGTGCCGGGCCGCGGAGCCGAAGTCCCACACGATCGGCTCGTCGCCGCGGGGGAGCAGCGTGAAGCGCACCAGCTTGTCCATCGCCCAGGTGCCGATGTGAGTGGCAGTGATGTAGCGGATGTTGTTCATGTCGAAGCACAGCAGGGCCCCGAGCTCCGACGCCTCAAGGAAGCGCTTCACCCGCGCCAGCCGTTCCGTACGGAGACGCTCGAGGTTCACGCGCTCCTCCCAGTCCACGCCCATCTGGCCGAACGTCTTGGTCCCCATGGCTCGCTCCCTTCCCTATCGCCCGCAGAGGTCGCGCGCGACGTCGCAGAGCACTTCGGGCGTCGGGACGGTCAGGTCCTCCAGCACGCCCGAGAACGGCACCGGCACGTCCAGCGCCCCCAGCCGCCGGACGGGCGCGTCCAGGTGGTCGAAGGCCCCTTCGGCGATGACGGCCGCGATCTCCGCCGTCACGCCGAATGATCGACAGCCCTCGTCCACAACGATCGCCCGGTTCGTCCGGCGCACCGAGGCCAGGATCGTCGCGGTGTCCAACGGGACCGTCGTGCGGGGATCGACGACCTCCGCGCTGATCCCCTCTGCCTCCAGGAGCTCGGCGGCGCGCAGGGCGACCTGCACCATGCTGCTCGTGGCCACCACCGTAACATCGCCGCCGGCGCGCTTGATGTCGGCGGCGCCGAAGGGGATCGTGTACTCCTCGTCCGGGACGTCCCCCTTCAGCTGGTACATCATCTTGTCTTCAAAGACGATGACCGGATTCGGATCGCGGATGGCGGTCTTCAGGAGCCCCTTCGCGTCGTACGGCGTGGCCGGCAGGACCACCTTGAGACCCGGGATGTGGCTGACCCAGGCGTGCAGGCTCTGGCTGTGCTGTGCGGCCGACCGCCGCGTGGCGCCCATCGTCGTGCGGATGACGAGGGGCACGGTGAGCTTCCCACCCGACATGTAGTGAACCTTGGCTGCCTGGTTGGCGATCTGATCCATGGCCAGGGCGAGGAAGTCGCCGAACATGATGTCCACGACCGGGCGCAGTCCGGTCATCGCCGCGCCCACGGCGATGCCGGTGAACCCCGCCTCGGAGATCGGGGTGTCGAGGACACGCCCGGGGCCGAACTCCTCGACCAGACCGGAGAGGACCTTAAAGGGCGTCCCCGCTTCGGCGACATCTTCCCCGATGATGAAGACGGCAGGGTCGCGGCGCATTTCCTCAGCAAGGGCCTCGCGCACAGCCTGGGCAAAGCTGATCTCCCGAACGGGCGCCGCGACGACATCGCTACGCGTAGACATGCAGCGTCACCTCGCTGGGATCCGGGAACGGCGCGGCGAGGGCGGACTGCTCCGCCGCCTCCACCTCTGCGCGGATCTCCGCCTCGAGCCGCTCGAAGTCGGCCGCGCGGGCCTGCCCCGTCTCCAGGAGCCACCCGGCCAGCAGCCGCAGCGGATCGCGGGAGGTGCGCCACCGCTCCTCCTCGTCCTTGCTGCGGTAGTACGCTCGGTTCACGTCCCCCACGTGATGGCCGTGGAAGCGGTAGGTATGACAGAGCAGAAACGATGGCCCCTCTCCGGCCCGGGCGCGCGCGACGGCCCGCGCCGCAGCGGCGAGGACCGCGCGCACCTCCTGGCCGTCCACCTCCTCGGTGGGGATGCCGAAGGCCTCGGGCCGCGCCCGCATCGAGCCGGCCGTCGTCTCGCGCACCGAGGTGTACTCGCTGTAGAGGTTGTTCTCACAGACGTAGATGACGGGCAGGCGCCACAGCGCGGCGATGTTCATGACCTCGTAGAGGATCCCCTGCCCGAGCGCCCCTTCTCCGAAGAAGCACACCGCGACCTGGCCCGATCCCCGCCGTTGGGCGGAAAGGGCCGCGCCCGTAGCGATGCCGCTGCTGCCGCCGACGATGGCGTTGGCCCCGAGGTTGCCGCGCTCCTGGTCCGCGATGTGCATCGAGCCGCCCTTGCCGCGGCAGTACCCGTCCACGCGCCCCAGCAGTTCCGCGAACATCCGCTCCAGGGAGGCGCCCTTCGCCAGGCAGTGACCATGGCCGCGGTGCGTGGAGGTAATGTAGTCGTCCTGGCGCAGGGCCTGGCAGACCCCGACGGCCACAGCCTCCTCGCCCGTGTAGAGGTGGGCCAGCCCGGCCATCTTGCCGCTGCGGTACAGGGTGTTCACGTGCTCCTCGAAGAGGCGGATGCGGAGCATCTGTGCATAGACCTGCATCCAATCCACTAGCGTCCCTCCATCCCCGCCAGGCGGCGGAGCACGTCGAACAGCGCGGCGAAGTCCTGCGCCTCGAACCCCATCGACCGGGCCGCGGTGAGCAGTTCGTTGGCGGAGGCGGTCGTGAGCAGCGGCACGGACAGCTGCCGGCCCAGGTCGAGGGCCAGGCTCAGGTCCTTCTGCATCATCGCGACGTTGAACCAGGCCTCCTCCGGCATGCGCAGGACGAACGGACCCCGGTACTTTACCATCGGGGAGGCGATGACGCTGTTCAGGAGCACCTCCACCGCCACCTCGCGCCGGATGCCGCTCTTCTCCGCGAGCAACACCCCCTCGCTGAAGGCGAGCATCTGGACGGCGAGGCTGAGGTTGGTGGCGATCTTCATCAACACGGCCTGTCCCTGCTCGCCGACGTAGGTGACCTTCGGCCCGATGGCCTGGAGGATGGGTTTCACGCGGTCGAACACCCCGCGATCCCCGGCGGCCATGATGGACAGGTTCCCTTCCTCCAGGGTGCTGACGCTGCCCGACACCGGAGCATCGAGCATCAGCGCTCCGCGCGATGCGGCGGCGCGCGCCACCTCGCGGCTGACCTGGGGAGCGACGGTGCTCATGTCCACGTACACCTTCCCCGGGCCGAGTCCGGCGATGATGCCCGTGGGCCCCTCCGCTACGGCGCGCAGGGCGGCGCTGTCCGTCAGCATCGAGAAGGTCACCGCGGCGCCTTCCGCCACCTGCCGCGGGGTGTCGCCCCAGCGCATGCCCAGGTCGAGCAGCCACTGCGCCTTGTGCCTCGTGCGATTGTAGCCGGTGACGGTGTGCCCGGCGGCGAGCAGGCGCCGCACGATGCGCCCTCCCATCACCCCGAGCCCGACGAATCCGAGATCAGCCACGCCGCGTGCCCTTCCGCTCGCCGACCTCGAGCCGCCCCGTCCCATCCCCTGACCGGCTCCCGCCAAGGATACTGTCGATGTCGCTCTCCACGCGCGCCAGGTGCTGCCACATCTGGCGGCGCGCCTCGGCGGCATCGCCCCTGGCGATGGCGGCCAGGATCCCGCGATGTTGGGCGATGGACTGCTGAGGGCTGCCCGGGATGTGGTAGATGGAGGCGAGCGCCTCCTGCAAGGCGCCCCGGATCGCGTGCATCATGTGCACCGCGACCTTGTTACCCGTGGCGCTGGTCACGGTGAGGTGGAACCGGAGATCGGCGGCGATGTACCGCTCCTGCGAGGTCAAGCCCGCCTCCATCTCCTCAATGGCCCGGCGCATCGCCTCGAGATCCGCCGCCGTCCGCCGCACCGCGGCCAGCGCCGCCGCCTCGACCTCGAGGATCTTGCGCATCTCGAACAACTCCCGCAGGCTCGTCTCCTTGAGGGTGAGAAGGAGGTTGAGCGAATCATTGAGGGGGTTGGCGTACTCGGCGACGACGAACGCGCCGGTGCCGACAGGCTTGATCAGGCCCTTCGACTCGAGCATCCGCAGAGCTTCGCGCACGGAGGAGCGGCCGACGTGGTAGAGCCGGGTGAGCTCCCGCTCGGTGGGAAGCGGATCCCCCGGCCTCAGGCGGCGCTCGCTGATGCGCGCCAGCAGGCGCTGGGCGAGCAGTTCGTACACCTTCCGGCGCTCGATCGGCGCTTCCATAGAGCTGTCTGACAATCAGACACCTGGTTTCCGGTGAGGTTCGACGGGAATCCGCCGGTCCCTCCCGGAGAGACGGGGCGTGCAGGAGTCGGCGGGCGCCATCTGAATCCCAAGTGGCGGACCCCGATGACCCCGCGCCTCTCCCTCGTTCACCTCATCCGTCCTCCGACCTCGCCGGTGGCGGTACCGCCGCTGCTGGTCCTCCTGCACGGCGTGGGCAGCCACGAAGGGGACCTGATGGGCCTGGCGCCCTATCTCGATGATCGCTTCTTCCTCGTCAGCGCCCGCGCACCGCTGATGTTTGCTCCCGGCATGTATGGGTGGTTCGAGGTCCAGCTCGATCCGGACAATCCGGTGATCAACCCCGAGCAGGCGGAGGCCAGCCGCGAGACCCTGATCCGCTTCCTCAGGGAGCTCCCCGACGCCTACGGGACGGATCCGCGGCGGATGTACCTGATGGGATTCAGCCAGGGCGCCATCATGAGCCTGAGCGTCCTGCTCACCCGACCAGACCTGGTCGCGGGCGTGGTGGCGATGAGCGGACGCATCCTTCCCGAAGTGCTGCCGAGGGCGGCGGTGCCGAAGGCGATGTCGGGCATTCCCGTTCTGGTCGTCCACGGCCTGGCCGACCCGATCCTGCCCATCCATTTCGGCCGGGCCGTCCGCGATCAGCTGTCCCGGCTGCCGGTGGACCTCACCTATCGCGAGTACGCGATGGGGCATCAGGTCACCGAGGAGAGCCTGGCCGCGGTCACCGCCTGGCTCCGGGCGCGGCTCGACACCCCGACCCGCTGATCGGCCCAGGCCGGCGGGGAGACCGGCCTGGTCTAGCGAGCCCGGTGGTATGGGAATTGCTCTACTGCATTGATGCAAGGTTGAGGGAAGAAGAGGATCTGCGAGAGATGCCGATCGTGGACAACCGGGAGGCCAGGGCGCTGCGCGCGTTCCAGGGGATCAGGGAGGACCCGAACGCGTTGGAGCGCCTCTCCGCCCGTGGCGTCCGCAACCTCTTGCTGGCCAGCGGCGATGGCCTCGTCATCGATGCCGTGATCGCCAGCAAGACACTCGACCTGGACGAGATCGCCGCCTCCGCGGCCTCCGCATTGAAGGTGGCGCGCGAGAAGGCGGCGGCGCTGCGCCTCGGTGCGGTGGAGGGTATCGTCGTCGAGTTCGAGGCCGGTGAGGGCGTCGTGCTCGATCCGGTGAACGACGAGGCGATGGCCATCTACCTCTCGGATACGCGGGCCGGCATGGAGCAGCTCGGACGGGAGTTGCCCCACCTGGCACGGGTCCTGAACTTTGGCCGTGAGGCAACGGGGCCTCAGGTTCCCGCGGCAGCAGTCAGGACACCACCTGTGACCGAACTGGGACCGCCGTCCGCCCCTGCCCCGGCCATGCCGACGGCGCCCGTAGTGGCGACAGCCGTGGGCGTGCCGCGGCGTCTGGTCCTGCGGAAGGCGGAGTTGGAGACGGTGGGCTTCACGGCCGCCGCCCTCATCGAGCTGTCCTTCGGCGACCGCCGCGTGATAGGGCGGGCCGTGGGCCGGAACATCCCCGAGCAGTACCTGCGCCTGGCCGCCGAAGCCACGGTCCGCGCCGTCACGGAGTTCTTGCCGACCGGCTACGGCCTGGTCCTGGAGAACATCCAGCCGGTGTCCTCGGCCACCGAGGTCGCGGTGTGGGCGAACGTGATCCTGACCACTCCCACGGACGAAGCGCTGTTGCCCGGGATTGCGCGGCTCGACGGCGATCCCAGCCTGACCGCGGCGAAGACGGTGCTCAGCGCCGTGAACAGGCGACTGGAACCTGTTCTGGTGGACCTCAGCCGGTAGAGACGAGGATGAAGAGGCGGGGGAGGACGGCTCTCGCTCGTCCTCCCCCGCGACAGTGCTACGGCACGGCGATCCAGGTCCGCCGCAGGCCGAGGTACGACGTATTCGGCCAGTGCTCGAAGCCGCGCACGTTCCGGCGCACCGCCTCGTACTGCGTGGAGTGGTAGATGAAGACCATCGGCACGGTCTCCAGCAGCCGGGCCTGGGCCTGATCGTACAGGCGCTTGCGCTCCGCCTCCCGGCTCGCCGCGCGCCCCTGCTCCAGCAGCCGGTCGAACTGCGGGTCGCTGTAGTTGACCAGGTTGAGGCCGCCCTTGCTGTGGAAGTTCCCGTAGAGGAAGTCGTCGGGGTCGCTCTGCCCCGAGGTTCCCAGGATCGTCAGCGCGTACCGCTTCTGGAACACCGTCGGCAGGTACACGCTCCAGTCCGCCGCGGTGATCTTCAGCCGGATGCCGATCTTCGCCAGCTGCGCCTGGATGATCTCCGCCGGGGTGCGCAGGAAGTCGTAGGTGCTGGTCACGTACAGCTCCGCCTCGAAACCGCTCGGCTGGCCGGCTTCGGCAAGCAGCCGCTTGGCGCGGTCCAGATCCACGCGGGTATACGGGCTGCGCGTGTAGGCGAAGAAGTTGCCCGGCGGGATGGCGGTGCCGGTGGCGACGATCCCGCCCACCTCGAACAGCGCCGTGTCCACGATCTCCTTCTTGTCGATGGCGTAGGCCATCGCCTGGCGCACCTTAACGTTGCTGAAGGGCGCCACCTGGTTGTTGATGTACAGGCTGCGGAAGTTGGCGGACAACCCGCCCACGACCTGGATGTTCGGATCGGCACGCAGCGCCTTCACCTCCGAGGAGGGCACGTACTCGATCCAGTCCACCGACCCCGCCCGCAGGGCTGTGGCGCGGGCCACCGCGTCGGGCAAGAAGACGAACTCGATCCGGTCCAGGTACGGCAGTCGCCGGCCGCTGCTGTCCCGTTCCCAGTAGTCGCCGCTGCGGACGAGGGTGAGACGCTGCTGCGGCGTGTAGCCGACGAACCGGAAGGGCCCGGTCCCGGTGGGGTTCCGGTTCAGGTCACCGTCCCGCTCCACCACTTCCTTCGGGACGATGACGTTCGTGGAGAGGGAGAGCTTGGCCAGCAGGGGGCTGAAGGGACGCTTCAGCTTGATCACGACAGTGGATGGGCCGCTCGCCGTGATCGAGTCCACTTCGGCAAAGTCGCCGCTTCGCGGGGACTTCGTACTCGGGTCCCGGATGCGGTTGATGGAGTAGGCGACGTCGTCCGCGGTCAGGGCGCGGCCGTTGTGGAACTTGACGCCGCCCCGAATGCGGAACGTCCAGGTCAGGCCATCCTCGGAGGTCGTCCACGATTCGGCCAGCCCCGGGACGTAGCGCCCCTGCGAGTCAACCATGACCAGCGTGTCGTAGACGTTCTCCATCATGTTCCGGGTGGCGGTGGCCGTGGTCAGGTGCGGATCCAATCCAACGGGATCGGTCTGCATCCCGGCGCGCAGCGTCCCGCCGTAGTGCGGTCCCGCGGTCTGCGCCGCGGACGGCACGATGCCCCCGGCCACGAGCGCTGCCACGAGCAGTATCATCACCAGCCTGCGCATCAGTGCTCCCTCCCCATGCGTAGTGTGCCCTACCCTCCAACCGTGTGTGGGTCGAACGCATCACGGATGGCGTCGCCAAACAGGTTGAAGCCCAACACTGTCACGGTGATGGCCAGGCCCGGCCCGATCGCCGGCCAGGGCGTGAACGACATGACCGCGCGACCCTCGGCGATCATCTGCCCCCAGGTCGGCGCCGGCGGCTGTGTGCCCAGGCCGAGGAAGGAGAGCGCCGCCTCCGCCAGGATGGCCAGGGCCAGCCGCAGGGTACTCTCCACGACGACCGGGGCGATGGCGTTCGGCAGGACATGGCGGGCGAGCACCCGCCTGTCGCCCGCGCCGATGACCCGCGCCGCCTCCACATACTCCTCGTGCCGGACGGTGAGCACCGCCGCCCGCGCTACCCGCGACAGCGGCGCCGTGTAGACGATGGCGATCGCCAGGACCACGTTCCAGAATCCCCCGCCCAGAAACGCGAGGAGGCCGATCGCCAGCAGGATGGCGGGAAACGCCAGCAGGACGTCCGCGACGCGCATCACTGCGGCGTCGAGCCAGCCGCCCCAGAAGCCCGCGGCGGCCCCGAGCGTCCCGCCCACGGCCAGGGCCAGGCCGACGGAGAGCGCGCCCACGCCCAGGGAAATCCGCCCGCCGTAGAGCACGCGCGTCAGCGTGTCGCGGCCGTAGATGTCGGTCCCCAGGGGATGCGCGGCGGTCGGTCCCTGCAGGCGATCCCGCGGGGCGATCGCCACCGGGTCGTAGCCCACCAGCCATGGCGCCAGAACCGCGCCGGCGATCACGATGAGGATGAGGACGCCGCCGATCCGGGCGCCCGGATGACGGGTCACCCGGGTGCGCAGGCGGGATCGGGTCCGCCGCGGGGCGACCCTACTCGTAGCGGATTCGAGGGTCAAGGAGTCCATAGCACAGGTCCACGACCAGGTTGACCAGCACGAACGCCAGGGCGATCGCCAGCACCGCGCCCTGGATCACGGGGTAGTCGCGGAGGTTGATGCCCTCCAGCGCGTAGCGCCCCACCCCGGGCAGGCTGAAGATCTGCTCGATGATCACCGTTCCGCCGAGCAGGGTCCCGAACTGCAGGCCGATCACCGTCACCACCGGGATCAACGCGTTCCGCAGCGCATGATGCAGCACGACGCGCCCCTCCGCCAGCCCTTTGGCGCGCGCCGTGCGGATGTAGTGCCGTCCCAGCACCTCCAGCAGGCCGCTGCGGATGATGCGCGTGGTCGCCGCGGCCAGGACCAGCCCGACGGACAGGGCGGGCAGGATCATGTGCTGCAGGTTGCGCAGGACGCTCTCCTGCGGCGTGACGTAGGCCGTGGGCGGCAGCCATCCCAGCCGCAGCGCAAAGAACAGGATGAGCAGGATCGCCAGCCAGAACGACGGGACGGAGAGCCCCAGCATCACGAACCCCGTCGCGAGATAGTCCGCCACCTTCCCCCGCCGGACAGCGGCCAGCACACCGACCGGCACGCCGATCAGCAGCGCCACGATCAACCCGGTCACCGCCAGTTCGATGGTCACCGGGAAGCGGCGCACGAGCTCCGCGCCGACCGGCCGTCCCGTCCGCAGCGATCGACCCAGATCGCCGCGCACGACGCGTCCGGCGTAGTCCGTAAACTGCACGACAAGCGGCCGGTCCAGGCCGAACAAACGGCGCAACTCTTCCACCCGTTGGGGCGAGATCGTCGCCTCCAACCCAACCAGCTGCGTGACGACGTCGCCCGGCACCAGCCGGATCAAGAGAAACACCGCCAGCAGCACACCGAAGACCGTGGGGACCGCCAGGAGCAGGCGGCGGGTCAGGTAGACGCCCAACACACACCCCCCGAGGGTTTCCGTCGCATTTGACGGGTGGGGGGAGGGCTCCTGCCGGGGCAGGTGCACCCCCGGCGCGCTGCGAACCCACCAGGGGCGATGGCGGCGTCGATCAGCGTTCTCGGCCTCGGCCTGATGGGACGGCCGATGGCGCGCACTCTCGTGCGCCATGGATTCCGGGTCGTGGGTTGGAACCGCAGTCCCCTCCCCTCATCCGCGGCCGAGGGTATCCCTCTCGTGGGATCGCTGGAGGAGGCTGCCGCCTCTGAGATCTGCCTGTTGATGCTCGCCGACTCAGCGGCCGTGGAGGCCGTGCTCGCCGCCCTCGATCCGGTCCTGAAGGCGGGACAGATCGTCCTGGACATGGGGACCTCGGACCCGTCCCGGTCGAAGGCGCATGCCGCGCGCCTCGCCGCGCGGAGCATCGGCTGGGTGGATGCCCCGGTTTCCGGCGGCCCGGAGGGAGCAGCCGCGGGCACGCTCACCATCATGGTCGGCGGCGACGACGTTCATGTCGCGCGCGTCTGGCCGGCCCTCGAGGCGCTGGGCAGCAACGTCGTGCACGTCGGGGGACCGGGGGCGGGACACATCGTCAAAGTCGTCAACCAGATTGTCGTCGGCCTCACGATCGAAGCGGTGGCAGAAGCGCTCCTGCTGGCCGAGCGCAGCGGCGTCGACCCGCGCCTGGTGCAGCAGGCCCTGCGCGGCGGTTTCGCCGACTCAAAGGTCCTGCAGATCCACGGCACGCGGATGATCGAGCGCGCGTACACACCGGGAGGCAGGGTCCGGACGCAGCTCAAGGATCTCCGGCTCGCTCTGGAGCTCGCCCGGCTGGCCGGGGTCAACCTCCCGCATACCGAGAGCGCGGCCGCCCGCTACCAGGCGCTGGTGGACCGCGGCCACGGCGACCTCGACCACTCCGCCCTCCGCGAACTCCTCAGCGATTCCTCGGGGCCGGCACCGCAAGGCCATCGATGACTGAGGGCGGCACGGCGTGCGTCAGCGGCGAGTCAATCTGGAGGAAATCGACGCCTGTGCTGTGTTCTGCCCGCAGTCGAATGACGTATACTATGTGCTGGCGCAAGACGGCTTGCGGGCCCGTAGCTCAACGGACAGAGCCACGCGCTTCTAACGCGTTGGGTGGGGGTTCGACTCCCTCCGGGCCCGCCAGGTCCTTCCCCCACCCTCTCCTCCCACATCCGCGCGGCCGGCCGCAACGGCGCACACCGCTACGCGGGGTCAGGCGCCTGATGGACGGCGGGGGGACGCTACGTCAGGCGGTGGACGACCAGGAGCGAGGCGGTCATCGCGCCGATGAGGAAGACGGCGGCGAGCCCGCTCGCCAGCGCGCTCACCTCGGTGGGACGCGACTCCCATCCGATCACCCGGCTGAGCCGGCGGTAGACCTGCCGCAGCTCCAGCGCCGAGCGCGCGTGATAGTAGGCGCCGCCGGCAATCTCCGACATCTCGCGCAGCGTGTCTTCGTCGAGGCGCACCCAGATACTGCGTCCGCCGAGGTTCAGGAAGGTCCCCTCCGGCGTGCCGATCCCGACGGTGTACACCTTCACCTGCTGGTCGCGGGCGATGCGGGCCGCGTCCTGGGGGACGATGCCCCGGTTGCTCTGCCCGTCGGAGAGCAGCACGACGGTGCCGGGAACCACCGGTTCCTTCGGCGGGGGCGGCGGGGCCATCAACTCCGTCGGGCGCTGCCGTCCGGGCAGCGCGTAGACGGCCTCGACGAGGCCGTCGCCGATGGCCGTGGCGTACTCCGTATTGAGCAGGCCGATCGCCTCGAGGACGCGGGCCCGATCGGCGGTCGGCGGGACGATCACCTGCGCGTAGCTGCTGAACGTCACCAGGCCGACCTTGAGGCCGCGCGGCAGCGAATGGACGAACTCGCGCGCCGCGGACTTCGCCGCCTCCATCCTGTTGGGCGGCATGTCATCGGCGAGCATGCTGCGGCTGACGTCGATGGAAAGGATCACCGTGTTCTGCGAGCTCGGCACCGGCATCGGGGCGATGGGCCGGGCCAGCGCCAGGAAGGCGAAGGCCAGGGCGGCCCCGACCAGGGCGGCGGGCAGGTGACGGCGCCAGGACCGCGCCTGGCGCGCGGCGCGCGCCAGTAACGCCACCTGCGTGTAGCGCACCGTTCGGCGCGGCGGCCGGCGCAGCAGCCGGATGTAGAGCGCGCCCAGGGCCGGCAGCAGAAGCAGGGCCAGGAGCATCAGCGGCCACTGGAACGACATCGCTTAGGGCACCCTCCGGAACCACAGCATCGAGAACACCGCCCCTATCATCATCAGGATGCCCGCGGCTCCGGCCAAGAAGGACGTCACCTCGGTCCGGCGCCGCTCCCACCCGATGGAGCGGCCGAGCTGGCGGTAGACCTTCCGCAGCTCCTCGCGCTGCGCGATTTCGAAGTACTGCCCGCCCGCCGCCCGGGATAGTTGCCGGAGAAACGTCGCGTCGAACGGTACCAGTACGAGCTGGTTGTCCACAGTCATGACGCTGCCGTTGGGTGTGCCGACGCCGACGCCGTAGACCTTGACTTTCCCTTCGACGGCCAGCGAGATCGCGACGTTGGGGTCCACGCCGAGGTTACTGACGCCGTCGGAGAAGATGACGATGGCGGCGGGCGGAAGATCAATCGGCTTCTGGTCCGGCGCCGGGGGCGCGGGCGGCGGCACTAGCGGCGCCGCCGGTGGTGCGCCCGGCCTGCTGAGCAGGAGGGTCAGACGGTCGCCCAGCAGTTCGGGGCGCCCGGGCAGCACGCGCAGTGACTCCACGATCGCCGAGCCCACGCCGGTGGCCTGCTGGACCTTCAGCCCCGCGATCGCTTCCCGCAACACCTCCCGCTCCGTCGTCGGCGGCACCAGCACCTGCGCGTAGTCGCTGAACACGATCAGCCCGACCTTGGCCGTGGACGGCATGGCCCGCAGGAGATCGAGGGCGGCGTCCTGCGCCGCCTTCAGGCGCGTGGGCGGGATGTCCTCGCCGATCATGCTCTTGCTGATGTCGATGGCGATGATGAGCGCAGCGCGGTTCACCGGCAGCGGGATGGCGGCGATCGGCCGGGCCATCGCCAGCGTCAGGATCGACACCGCGGCGAGGTAGAACGCGATCGGCACGTGCCGCCTCGACGCCGGCGGGCGCGACCACAGCACGCCGAGCAGGTGCGGATCGGCCAGGGCGACCTCGCGCTTCGCCGCGCGCCGGAGCAGGCGCACGTAGCCCCAGAGCAGCAGCGGCGGGGCCAGGAGGGCCCACAGCATCACCGGCCAGCCGAATTCCAACGTCCCTTCCTCCGACGGTATTGAATGAACCGGACCAGCGGCTCGACGAGCGGCTCAGCGGTGGAGAGCTCCAGGGCATCCACCCGCGCCATGCGGAGCGCGGTGGCGACCGAGATGTGCTGGCGGGCGACCAGGTCGCGGTAGGCCTTGCGCAGCGCCGGATCGGAGGTATCCACCCACAGCTGCTCCCCGCTCTCCGGATCCCGCACATACAGCCCGCCGACGTCGGGCAGCTCGCGCTCGGCGGGGTCCTGGATCCAGATCGCAATGACGTCGTGCCGCCGGCTCAACTCCCGCAGCGGGTGCTCCCACCCCTGCGGGCCGAGGAAGTCCGAGACGAGGAAGACCAGGCTCCGCCGCCGCAGCATCCGCCCCAGGTGCCAGAGGCTCCCGGCCAGGTCCAGTGCGCGCGGATCGACCGGTTCCTCCCGTGAGGCGGCCTGATCCAGGGCGTGGATGATGCGCAGGGCGTGAGTGCGGCCTCCCCGAGGCGGCACGAAGACCTCGCGGCCGGGGAACCCCAGCAGGCCGACTTTGTCTCCGTGGCGGGTGACGATGTAGGATGCGACGCCGGCGAACTCGACAGCGGTCTCCTGTTTCAGCTGCCGGCGCGTCCCGAACTGCATCGAGGGGGAGAGGTCGACCAGCAACCACGCTGTGAGCTCGCGCTCCTCCCGGTACTGCCGGACGAACAACCGGTTCATGCGCGCCGTGACATTCCAGTCGATGCGGCGCACCTCGTCGCCGGGCTGGTACTCACGCACCTCGGCCAGGTCCAGGCTGGGACCGTAGAAGACGCCGGTGTAGTCCCCGAAGAAGTAGCCGTCCAGCCGGCGCACGACCTTGAACTCGAGCCGGCGCAGGATGCGTTCGGGGGTCTCCAGACGGCTCATCAGGCGGGCGCCGTCGGCGCGCTCTTCATGGCCTCGTAGGGATCGCCGATGTGCACGCGCGGCGCCGGGACCGCGGCCAGGATCCGGGTCAGCAGCTGGTCGGTGGTGACGTCTTGAGCCAGCGCTTCGTAGGAGAGCACGAAGCGGTGGCGCATCACCTCCGGGGCCAAGTCGCGCACGTCCTCCGGCAGGACGTACTCGCGGCCGCGGATCAGGGCCAGGGCCTTGCCGCCGAGGATGAGGTTCAGCGAGGCCCGCGGGCTGCTCCCATAGCTGATGAACGGCGCCAGGTCGGGCACACCGTAGTCCTTCGGCTGGCGCGTCGCGTTCGCCAGCGTCACCGCGTACTCCATGATCTTCGGGTGGACATAGATCTGGTCGGCCACGCGCTGCAACTCGAGCAGTTCCTCGGCGTGGATCACCGGAGAGACCTCGGGGTGTTCGAGCGTCATGCGCTCGACCACGGTGATCTCCTCGTGCACGCTGGGATAGGTGATCACGACCTTGAACATGAAGCGATCGACCTGCGCCTCGGGGAGCGGGTAGGTGCCCTCGCTCTCGATGGGATTCTGCGTGGCCAGAACCAGGAAGGGGCTGGGCAGCGGAAACGTCTGTTTCCCGATCGTCACCTGCCGCTCCTGCATCGCCTCGAGCAGGGCGGATTGCACCTTGGCCGGCGCGCGGTTGATCTCGTCGGCCAGCACCAGGTTGGCGAACACCGGGCCGAGCTCGGTCTCGAAGGTGCCGGTGTGCTGGTTGTAGATCCGGGTGCCGACCAGGTCCGCGGGAACGAGATCCGGGGTGAACTGGATGCGCTTGAAGGTCCCGTCGATGGCCCGCGCCGTGGTCTTGATCGCCAGCGTCTTGGCCAGCCCGGGGACCCCTTCGATAAGGATGTGACCGCGGGCGAGCAGGGCGGTCAGGATGCGCTCCAGCATCAGATCCTGGCCGACGATCACCCGCTTGATCTCCACAAGCAGCCTGCGCATCGTGGCCGACGCCTGCTGGAACGTCTCAACGGACCGTGTCACGGATCACCTCGCGCCGAAGATTGGTAGCATACTACACCCGAAGTTCGAACAGGGTCAACCGGTCAGATCTCCGGCCGCTCCCCCAAGACCACGCTCGCCGTGAGGCGTTGTCCGTCCCGGATGAACTCGAGCGTGACGGTCTCGCCGATCCGGCGGCTGAGCACGTAGGCGGCCAGCGTGCCGAAGGTCGGGATGGGACGGCCGTCCACCGCGACGATGATATCCCCGCCGCGGGGCACCGCACCCGGCGCGGTCGAGGCGCCTCCCCGCAGGCCGGCCTGCGCCGCGGGTGCGCCCGGGATCACCTCGGTGATCAGGACCCCGTGCGCCACGGCCAACCCGAGCTCCTGGGCCAGCCGCTCGGTGAGCGTGAGGCCGCTCACGCCCAGCCAGGCGTGGCGGATGGTCCCGGCCCGCAGCGCGTCCAGGTTGGGCGTCACCGCGTCGATGGCCACGGCCATGCTCACCGTCCCGTCGCGGGTGACCGCCACGATGACGCCGACGACGTCCCCTCGCTCATTCACCAGCGCCCCGCCCGAGTCGCCGGGCCACACCGTGGCCAGGGCGCGCAGCAGCGGCACGCCGGGCCGGGCCTCATGATCGAGGATGAGAAACGACCCTGTCGTCGCTCCCCCCTGGCGGCGTGGGGCGCGGCCCAGCGCGGTCAGCGTCTCACCCGGCTGCAGGCTGGCGGACGAGCCCAACCGCGCCGCAGGCAGCGGACCACGGGGATCGACGGCGATCAGGGCCACGTCGTACACCGGATCCGTGCCCATCAGCCTGGCCCGCAGCACATCGCCCGTCCACAGCGTCACCTCGATCTGCCGGGCACGGGAAACTACGTGGTTCGCGGTCAGGATCAGGCCCTCGGGGTCGATGATGATCCCGGAGCCGGATCCGCGGATGGTGCCGCCTCCGCTCTCGGCGATCACCGACACCAGGACGACCGCCTGGTCAACCTGATCGATCGCCGCAGGCTGAGCCTGCGCCGCGACCGGCACGGACAACGCCGCGATCAATATGACGACGGCCATCCAGCGCATGATGATCAGGCGCCCCTCCTGATGAGATCTACGGCCGGCGAGGTACCCCGCCGCGCGGTCACTCAACCACGGTCAGGTGTCGCTTCGGTGGCGGACGGCATCGCTGTCCGCCACCGCCGGCCCGCCCGCTCCAGCAGGGCGTCGGCGGCGGCCGGTCCCATCGTGCCCGCCGGGTAGTTCGGGAAGTCCCGCGGGACATCTTCGACCCAGGCCTGCAGCAGGGGATCGACGATCGCCCACTGCAGTTCTACCTCATCGCGCCGGGCGAAAAACGTCTGCACGCCCCGCAGGGCATCAAGCAGCAGATGTTCGTACGCCGGCCGCTCCGCCGTTCCAACCGCGGCGTAAGAAAAATCCAATCCCACGGAGCGGATCTGCCGCCGGTGGCCCGGCACCCGCGCCGCGAACCGCAGCGAGATGCCCTCGTCTTCCGTAGTCCGGAGCACCAGCACGTTGGGATCCATCTCCGTCATGTCCCAGTCCCGGAACATCATCAGCGGCGGCTGGCGGAAGTCAATCACGATCTCCGTGTCCTTGCGGGCCAGCCGCTTGCCCGCCCGCAGGTAGAAGGGCACCCCGGCCCATCGCCAGTTCTCCACCTGCAGGCGCATCGCCGCGTACGTCGGGGTAAAGGAGTGGGCGGCCACCCCGTCCTCCTGGCGATACCCCCGCACCCGCGCCCCGCGCACCACCCCCGGCCCGTACTGCCCGCGCACGGCATGCTCGGGGCGGACGGGGGAGACGGCGCGGAGCACCTTGGCCTTCTCGTTGCGGAACCCTTCGGCGTCGAAGACGGCGGGCGGCTCCATGGCGATGGCCGTGAGAAGCTGGAAGACATGGTTCTGCACGACGTCGCGCACCACGCCGACCTCCTCGTAGAAACGCCCGCGGCTGCCGATGCCAATGTCCTCGACGAAGCTGATCTGCACATGGTCGACGTAGCGGCGGTTCCAGATGGGCTCGAAGACGGTGTTGGCGAAGCGGAAGACCAGCATGTTCTGCACCGCCTCCTTGCCCAGGTAGTGGTCGATGCGGAAGACGCGCGACTCCCCGACGACCTCGTCGACCAGCGCGTTGAGGCGGCGCGCCGAAGTCTCGTCGCCTCCGAAGGGCTTCTCGATGATGACCCGCGTCCAGCCGTCCCCCTCGCGCCGCACCAGACCCGTGCGGCCCAGGTCACGGAGGAGCGGTTCGTAGGTCGACGGCGGTGAGGCGATGTAGAAGACGCGGTTGCCGCCGGTGCGGTGGCGCGCCTCGACCTCCCCCAGGGCCTGCCCCAGCGCGCCGAGGTCGTCGCCCTGCGTCGAATCGCCGGAGATGAAGTACAGGTGGGAGGCGAACCGCCCCCAGGCGTCGGCGTTCAGTTCGCCCTGGGCGATCCCCTCGCGGGCGAAGGCGCGGAAGTCGTCGTCGTGCCAGCCGCGGCGGGAGAACCCCACCACCGCGAACTCGTCGGGGATCAACGCGTCGGCGCGCAGATGGTACAGCGCCGGCAACAGCAATCGTTGGGCGAGGTCCCCGGTGGCGCCGATGATCACGAACGCCACGGGATCAACCGTCCTGGCCTGCGGCATCCCTGCCCCCTCTCCAGGCCCGAACGCGGCCGCGCCCGACCGCATTCCCTTCGGCACCGAAATTGACCCTGCCGGACCCCCGTGCTAGGCTGAGACCGAATCGGGGCGTAGCGCAGCCTGGGCAGCGCGCGTGGTTTGGGACCACGAGGTCGCCGGTTCAAATCCGGCCGCCCCGACCACTCCGATCGTCGTCAGGCTTCTTTCCCGCGGGCCAGCTCCGTCGTGCGCTTGGGGCGCGCCTCGTGGCGTCCGAGGAAATCCGAGGCCAGGTACCGCTCGAGCAGGTCGGTGATCTGCCGCTCCCGCTCGGCGTTTCCCGCGCGGCCCTCGGCCACCCAGGTCTTGTCCACGCGATAGGACACGAGCGCCTTCCCGTCGTGGAAGTGCACCAGGGGATGCTCCTTGGAGTCCTCCAGGACGACGACGCGGAGCTGCCCCAGGCCCAGCCGTTGAGCCGCCGCAGTCGCACGGTCCAGGACCCACTGCCGCTTGGAGTCGGGCCGCTGCCCGGGCCCGATCCCCAACGTCGAGGCGATCGTCTTCCCGGCCAGCGGGTTGCTGTCGTAGGCCCGGACCGGCGCCATCTCCTTGCGGCGTTTGCGGACGGTCTCCATCAGCGAGGCCCAGATGTCCAGGCCGGCGACCAGCACGGAGAACAGGTAGATGAGGAAGACGGCGAACGTCAGCGACCAGTAGGTGAAAAACTTCGCCACCGGAGGCGGCATCCACGGCATCGGCGCGAACCCCTCGTCCTCGGTATGAAGCGCGTCGGGCCGTCCGGACGCGCCTGTCCGCCTAAGGGGATTTGGCGCCTGCCGACGCCCTTCCTCCGGCAGAAGACTGGTATAATACCCTGTACGCGCACGTTCCGGTCCGCGCGTGGCGCGCAGGTCAGCTCCGAGAGCGAAAACGATGCGTCCGATCTGGAAGGGTCACCTCACCTTTGGCCTGGTCACCATCCCGGTCAAGCTGTACACCGCCACCGAGGCCAAGGACATCCGCTTCCGCCTGCTCCACAGCAGCTGCATGACGCCCATTCAGAACAAGCGCTACTGCCCCTACCACGAAGAGATCGTGGAGTGGAACGACGTGGTGCGGGGCTTCGAGTACGCCAAGGGGAAGTTCGTGCCGGTGACGGACGAGGAACTGGACAACGTCCCCCTGGAGACGGCCGGGACCGTGAGCGTGAACGCCTTCGTCGAGCTGGCGGAGATCGATCCCCTCTACTACGACAGGTCCTACTATCTGGCCCCCGACGAGGGCGGGCAGAAGGCCTTCCGCCTCCTGCACGACACGCTCGAGGAGTCCGCGAAGGTGGCCGTGGGCAAGGTCGTCATCCGGGAGAAGGAGCACCTGGTCTCCGTGCGGCCGTTCGATGGCGCGCTGGTGATGTCCACGCTCTACTACGCGGACGAGGTGCGCCCGGTCGCGGACATCCCCGAGTTTCCGGTCCAGACCAAGGTCCATCCCAACGAAAAGAAGATGGCGCTGCAGCTGATCGAGGGGCTGGCCGCATCGTTCGACCCCAGGGAGTATCAGGACGAGTACCGCGACGCCTTGCAGAAAGTGATCAACGCCAAGGTCGAGGGCGCGCCGGTGGAGGCGGCCCCGGAGCGCAAGGAAGAGAAGGTCGTCGACCTGATGGAGGCGCTGCGCCGCAGCCTGCAGGCCACGCGCCGGGTCGAGCCGGCCGGGCGCACGCGGCGGGCCAGGCCGCGCGCCACGGCGCTCCGGGAGCGGCACCGCTAGGCGCAGGGCCGGGCACCCCCGGCCCGCGCCCGGCCCCACGCACGCGTCGTGGCTCAGGCGTTCATCGGCACCTCGGGCTTCAGCTATCCTGAATGGAAAGGCCGCTTCTATCCCGCCGATCTTCCCGCCGGTGAGATGCTCGCCTACTACGGCCGCATCTTCCCGACCTGTGAGATCAACAACACCTTCTACCGTTACCCCACCGACGAGACGCTGAGGCAGTGGGCGGCGGCGGTCCCCGAGACCTTTCGGTTCACGATCAAAGTCCATCGCCGGATCACCCACATCAAACGGCTGGCCGACGTGGACGGGGACCTGGCGTTCCTCTTCGAGCGAATGCGCGGTCTGGGTCCACGCCTGGGTGTCCTGCTGTTCCAGTTGCCGCCCTTCCTGCACTACGACGCCGGGCTGCTCGAGACGTTCCTGACGCAACTGCGCCCGGGGGCGCGGGCGGTCGTCGAGTTCCGGCACGATTCCTGGCGGCGCGACAGCGTCTACAGCCTGCTGGACGCCCACCGCGCCTCGCTGGTGGCGGGGGAGACGGACGAGGAGGCGCAGCCGCGCGAGGCGGTCGGGCCGATCGCCTATCTCCGCCTCCACCGCTCCCGCTACGCGGAGGCCGAGCTCCTTGAGCGCGCGGCGTGGATCCGCGAGCAGTTGAGCGCCGGCCGGGACGCTTACGCCTACTTCACGCACGAAGAGGACACGCCGGGGTACGAGTATGCCAGGCGACTCTCCGTCATGATCGGCGGCTGAAGCCGATGCCTCTCGACGCCTATCGGAAGAAGCGCAAGTTCGATCAAACTCCCGAGCCGAAGGGCGGCCCGGCGAAGTCGGGCCGCCGGCGTCACTTCGTGATCCAGGAGCACCACGCGACCCGCCGGCACTGGGACTTCCGCCTGGAGATGGCCGGCACGCTCAAGTCCTGGGCGGTGCCCAAGGGTCCGACGCTGGATCCGAACGAGAAACGCCTCGCCGTTCCGGTCGAGGATCACCCCATCGAGTACATGGCGTTCGAGGGCGTGATCCCCAGGGGCAACTACGGAGCCGGGACGGTGATGGTCTGGGATCAGGGCACCTACGACTGCCTGGAGGGCGATCCGGTTCCCGCCTATGAGGCGGGCAAGCTCACCGTCGTGCTGCGCGGGAAGAAGCTCCGCGGCGAGTTCCATCTCGTCCGGACGAGGATGGGCGGCCAGACCCAGTGGCTGATGTTCAAGAAGCGCGACGACGATGCCGTCCCGGGCTGGACGCCGCCGGAGCCGTCCGTGTCGGTGAAGACCGGTCGGACCATCGCGCAGATCGCGGAGCAGGAGACCCACCGCTGGAAGAGCCGCGACGGCAGGAGCGCGAAGGCCGCTCGATCCGCCGCCCCCCGGGAGATCTCCTCGCGGAAGGTGCTCCGCGCGCTCGGGCTGGCCCGCCCGGGCGCCGATCCGTTCCCCAGGGAGATCAAGCCGGCGCTGGCCACGACGGCCGAGCAGCCCTTCGACGACCCCCGCTGGTTGTTCGAGATCAAGTGGGACGGTGTGCGGGCGATCGCCGCGGTGCGGCGCGACGGCGCCGAGCAGCAGGTGACTCTCCGCAGCCGGGGCGGGCACGTCGTCAACGCACAGTTTCCCGAAGTGGTCGACGCGCTGTACGGCCTGGACCTGCCCGACGTGGTCCTCGACGGCGAGATCGTCGCCATCGATGCCGAAGGGCGGTCCTCATTTCCGCTGCTCCAGCAGCTCCGCGGCCGGCAGGGGACGGCGCGGCCGCCGATCCGCTACTACGTCTTCGACCTGCTGTACGTGCACGGCCACCTCTTGATCGATCGACCGCTGCGCGATCGCCGCCGCGCGCTGGCCGCTCTGCTCCCCGACCATCCGATCGTGCGGGTCTCCGACGCCGTGGCGGAGGAAGGCAGATCGTTCTACGCGGCCGCGCGGTCGCTCGGCGTCGAAGGCATCGTGGGCAAGCGCGCAGACAGCCGGTACCAGCCCGGCAGACGCAGCGCGGATTGGGTCAAGATCAAAGTGACCAGACACCTGGAGGGGGTGATCGGCGGATTCACGCGCGGGCTGGGGGCGCGGGCCAGGACCTTCGGCGCGGTCCTGCTCGGCGCCTATGATGGCGACCGCCTGCGCTACATTGGGCACTGCGGAGGAGGGTTCAACGATGCCGAACTGCAGCGTGTCCACCGGTTGCTGCGGTCTCGCGCACAGGCGACCTGCCCGTTCGACGTCGTCCCTCCGTCGAACGCGCAGGTGACGTGGGTGCGGCCCGACCTGGTGGCACAGGTCGAGTACGCCGGCTGGACCGCGGACGGGATCCTGCGCTTCCCCGTCTATCTGGGACTGCGGAACGACAAGCCGGCCCGCGAAGTGACCCTGGAGCGCCCTGCCCCCCGGGTCGTGGCCCCCCCTCGACCCTCAGCCGCCGCGGGGAACGGCGCGGCGGCCCAGGCCAGAGCCACCGTCAGGCCGGCGAAACCGCGGAAGAAACATCCGCTCGAGGTCGCGCTCGAGGATGCCGGCCTGGCGGTCGAGCTCACCAACCTCGGCAAGATCTTCTGGCCGGAGCAGGGCTACACGAAGGCCGATCTCATCGAGTACTACCTGAAGGTGGGACCGGTCATCCTCCCCCACCTGATCGACCGTCCGGTGACGCTGCGGCGTTTCCCGAACGGGATCACCGGGGAGAGTTTCTACCAGAAGGACGTCCAGGATGCCCCCGCGTTCGTCAGGCTGGTCGCGATCGCCGGCGGCAGTGCCGGCGACACGATGGCCGCGCCGGTGTGCAACAACCTGGAGACGTTGCTCTGGCTGGCGCAACTCGCCGACATCGAGATCCACACCTGGTTCAGCCGGACCACCCCGATCGCCCGTGGGGAACGCGTGGCCAGGGCCGGGACGGAGTTCACCACCGAGGGCGGCCTTCGCCGGAGCGTGCTGAACCGCCCCGACTTCGTCGTTTTCGATATCGACCCGTACCTGTTCCCGGACGACAAGCTCCCGCCGCGCCGGGGAGAGAAGGACCCGGACTACTCCCGGCGGGGCTTCGACGCAGCCCGCGAGGCGGCGTTTCAGGTGCGGGCGCTGCTGCGCACGCTGAAACTGGAGAGCTTTCTCAAGACCAGCGGGAAGACCGGGCTGCATCTCGTCGTCCCGATCGTACGCGATTACACCTACGCGCAGGTGCACGAGTTCGCAAAGACCGTGACGCAGTACCTCGAGGGCCGCCATCCCGAGACGCTGACCACCGCCTGGGCGGCGGAGAAGCGCGTGGGCAAGGTCTTCCTGGACTACAACCAGAACCGGCTGGGCGCCACGCTGGCCAGTCCCTACAGCGTCCGGCCGACGCCGGAGGCGACGGTGGCGGTGCCGGTCACATGGAACGAGCTGGAGCGCGGCTTCGATCCGCTGGAGTTCACGCTGCGCACGGTGCCCGAGATGATGAAGAAACGGAAGGATCCCTGGCGGGACATCCTGGCGAAGCCCCAGCGCCTGGAGCGCCACCTGTAGCCGCCGGTTGCCTCTGGACCGTGGAGATCCGGCGAGGCGGCGGTGATCCTCCGGGTCTCTACTCGGCGGTGGCGTCCCGGGTTCCGGTCGCGAGCCGGCTGAGGAAGGGCCGCGCCGCGGCAAAGGCGCGGGCACGGTGGCTGATGCGGTTCTTCAAAGCGAGCGGCAGCTGGGCCATCGTCTTGCCGTACGCCGGGACCAGAAAGATCGGATCGTAGCCGAATCCCCCTGAGCCGCGCGCGGAGGTCGTGATCTTCCCCTCGCAGCTGCCTTCGAAGGTGCGTACCTCTCCGCCCGGCAGCGCCACGGCCACCACCGCGCGGTAGCGCGCCGCCCTCCGCTCGGAAGGCACGGCGTGCAGCAGCTTCAGGATCCGCGCGTTGCGCGCGGTATCCGAGGCGTGGTCGCCCAGGAAGCGGCGGGACTGCGGCCCGGGTCCACCCTGGAGGGCATCCACCTCCAGGCCGGAGTCGTCCGCCACGGCGATGCGACCGGTGAGCCGCGCCACCGTCGCCGCTTTGCCGATCGCGTTCTCGGTGTAGGTCAGGCCGTCCTCGGGCAGCGGGCCGATCTGGGGGAAGGCATCGAGGGCATAGACCTGGATCGGCAGGTCGTGCATGAGCTCGACGAACTCCCGCACCTTCCCCGGGTTGCGCGTGGCCAGCACCACGTCCAGGAACCCCGGGGCCGATGAGGGCGGAACGGCCGGTGGACGGGGACGGAGGCGGAGGGCGCCGGGGCGCTTACGCACGGACGGGCGGGGCATCAGCGCGGCATCCCCGCCAGGACGTCAGCGAGGGCGTCCCGCTGATGCTTCACCAGCTGCTTGATGCCGCGCTCGGCCAGGTTCAGCATCTGCTGCATCTCCTCCCGGGTGAACGGCATCCCCTCGGCGGTTCCCTGCACCTCGACCAGCCGGCCGGTCTCCGTCATCACCACGTTCATGTCCACCCGGGCGCGGGAGTCCTCCTGGAAATTCAGATCGAGCACCGTCTCGCCTTCCACGACGCCCACGCTCGTCGCCGCCACGAACTCCCTGAGCGGCCACCAGCCCAGCGCCCCCGTCTTCCGCAGCACGTGCAGGGCATCCACCAGGGCGACGAATGCCCCGGTGATCGCGGCGGTGCGCGTGCCGCCGTCCGCCTGGATCACGTCGCAGTCGATCCAGATCGTCCGCTCTCCCAGCTTATCGAGATCCGCCGCGGCCCGCAGGGAGCGGCCGACCAGACGCTGGATCTCCTGGACCCGGCCGCTCGGCCGCCCCACATCGCGCGGGCTGCGCTCGCTGGTGGCGCGGGGCAGCATCCCATACTCGGCGGTGATCCAGCCCTTTCCGCCGCCGCGCATCCATTGCGGGACGCGCTCGTCGATGCTCGCCGCGCAGACCACCTTGGTGTCCCCGAGCTGGATGAGGACGGAGCCTTCCGCGTACTTCAAGAAGTGGCGGGTGATCGTCACCGGGCGCAGTTCGTGTGCCTGCCGTCCATCGGCTCGGGGCATCGGTCCCTAAACCTCGTAGGTGGATCCTTCGTCGACCGGGAAAACGACGCCGAACTCCTTCGCTGCCGCGGCCACCGACTCCTGGACCGCGTGGTGCGGGGTGAAGAAGTGGGTCAGCAGCAGCCTCCCCACCCCGGCTCGCGCGGCCATCGCGCCCGCCATGCTCCCCGTGAGGTGGCCCCAGGTCATGGCCAGATCCTCCGCCTCTTCGACCAGAGCGCACTCCGCGAGCAGGACGTGCGCCCCGGCGGCAAGCTCCTCGACCGCGGTCGATGGGCCGGTGTCCGCCGTGTAGACCAGCCGCCGGCCGCCCGCGGACACTTCCACGGCGTGGCAGGGCATCGGGTGGGTCGTGCGCACGAAGCGCAGCCGCACCCCGCTCACCTCGGCCTGACCGTCCTCCAGGGGATGAAACGCAAAACGCTCACGGAAATCCTGGCGCGCGGACTCCGTCGGCAGCGCGGCGGCCAGGATCTCCCCCGCGCCCCGCGGCGCGTACAGCGGCAGCGGCGGCGCAGGAGGATCCGGGTAACGGTCGAAACGCAGCGCGCTCTGCAACGCGTAGATGTCTGAGAAGTGATCGGGGTGCAGGTGGGTCACGACCGCCGCGCGCAGTTCGTGGGCCCGGCACCATCGGTGCAGCGCGGCGACGACGCCGCTGCCGCAGTCCAGCAGGATGCGCGTCCCTTCGACCTGCACCAGGTAGCCGGGACATGCTCCGCCCGGCGGGGGATACGGGCTCCACTTGCCCAGGACCGTCAGCCGCACGATCAGGGTGCAGGCGCGGGATAGATGGCCAGGAAGCGGGTGATCCCGCGGTAGACCGCCTGGGCCAGGCGCTGGCGGAACGCGACCTCGCGGAGCCTCGCCTCGTCGTCGGCGTTGGAGATGAAGGTGGTCTCCACCAGCACCGAGGGAATGCCGCTGTCGCGCAGGACGAGGAAGTTTCCGGTCTTGATCCCGCGGCTGGGCAGGCCCAGCACGATGCCGAGCTCATCCTGGATCATCTGGGCCAGGACCAAGGACTGCGGGGTCAGGTAGTAGGTCTCGGACCCGTTCACCGCGGCGCGGCCGTGGGCGTTGGCGTGGATGCTGACGTAGATCGACGCCCCGGCCTCACGGGCCAGGCGCGGCCGATCCCCCACCTCGATGGTGACATCGCCCTCCCGGACCATCACCACCCGGATGCCGTCCCGCCCCAGCAGGTCGCGCACCCGGATGGAGATGTCCAGGACGACATCGGCCTCGCGCAGCCCGGACGGCCCGACCGCGCCGGGATCGCGACCGCCGTGACCGGGGTCGATCGCCACGACGTGCCGGCGCAGGGCGGCCTGGGTGTTCACGTCGATGATCAGCCCTGTGGCAGAGCGGCTGACGAAGTAATTCATCTTGCGCTTGAGGGTGATGACGACGCGCGCCACCGGAGGCCGGGCCGAGAACTGGGCGGCGCGCACCGAGACGATGGACGGGTGCTCGAGCGCCAGCTCCTCCTTGACCGGAACGAAGATGGCGTTTTCGATGTCGATGGCCAGGCGGTCGGGATACACGAATTCCCGGACCTTGTACTCCATCGCCCCGTCCGCCTCGACCGTGATCCGGCCGCCGGTGCCGTCGCGCTGGAAGGCCACGTCCGTCACCCGCAGCGCGCCTGACGCCGGCGCGGGCGAGACGGCGGGCGGCGGCTGGGCCGACGTTCCCGCGGTCTTGGGCCGCACCTCAAGGATCACAAGATACGTTGCCGGATCACTCGTCACGCGGATATCGACCGGGGCCAGCAGGTCGAAGACGAGGCGCGAGATGTACGGCTTGATCTGAAACTGCGCGGTGCGGATGCGCTGGACGCCGGCGTCGTTCACCGGCATCTCCCCGGGCGGTGTGCGCAGAGCGGCGTGGAGGAAATCCACGACCATGCGGTCCGGATCCGTGAGCACCAGCGTCTCGGTCTGCACCGGGCCCGTGGCGTCGACCCGCACCGCCAGAACGCCGTCGCTGACCCGGGCGGAGATCGCGGTGATCTGGGAGCTCACGTAGAGTGTGCGCTCGGCCGGTTCGTACTTCGTCCAGGCCCCCAGGGCCGAGAACACCGCCTGGAGGGGGATGTAGACAAGACCCTGGATGATTTGCGGGGAGGCGGGAAGGTCGCGCACCTTCCCGTTGACCTGCCAGCTGGTCGCACCGACGACCAGGCGGAGCGCGGCGCGGGTGCGGTTGGTGACGACGATACTGCGTTCCGTCTCGTAGTATGCTGCGATGGCCCCCATCGGCTCGAACAGCCCGGAAATGGGAGCCAGCACCTGCCCCTGGCTCAGGACGGCAGGCGCGGCAAGAGGGACGTCGACGCCGTTGACGATGACCTTGATCCCGGCATCCTGGCCCGAAGACGGCGCGGGGAGCGCGGCAACGGCCAGGGCCGCCAGGATCGCCGCCGCAACGACCCTCATTCTCTACCTCTGCCTTGCGCCCACCACCTGCCAGTGGAGAATCGTTCCGTACGCTCTCTCCCGGAGGCGATAGATTCAGCCATCGCGAACGAATTTCCTTTCGGATGCAGGTCGACGCGCACCTCGAGTACGGGACGCTGCGGGATGTCCCGGCCCTGGCCCGCTCCGCAGAGCGTGTGGGCTTCGACGGCCTGTGGTTTCCCGAAACCGCGCACGAACCGTTCCTGGGCGCGGCGCTGGCTGGCGAGCACACGCGCCGGGTGACCGTGGGAACAAACGTGGCCATCGCCTTCACCCGCAGCCCGACGCTGCTTGCCCATCTGGCCTGGGATCTGGCCGCCCTGACCGGAGGCCGCTTCATCCTCGGTTTGGGCACGCAGGTGCGCGGGCACATCGTCCGCCGGTACGGCATGCCGTGGGATGCCCCGGCGCCGCGGCTGCGGGACGCGATCCGTGCGATCCGTGCCGTGTGGCACACGTGGAAGACGGGCGCCCCGCTCGATTATCGCGGCCGTGACTACCACCTGTCGCTGATGACGCCCTTCTTCACCCCGCCGCGCCACGAACATGCCATCCCGATTGTCACCGCCGGGGTCAACCCGGTGATGTGCCGTGTCGCCGGCGAGGTCGCCGACGGCTTCCAGGTCCATCCGCTGCACACCGTCCCCTATCTGCGGGAGGTGATCCGTCCGGCCATCCTCCAGGGGCAAACGCGCGCCGGCCGGGCCCGGGTTCCCATCCGGATCAACGCCAGCGTCTTCGTCGTCACCGACGGCCCGCACGGCCCGGGCGCGGCGGCGGCACGGCAGGCCATCGCCTTCTACGCCAGCACGCCTTCGTATCGCGGCGTGCTCGCGCACCACGGCTGGGAGGAGATCGGAGCGCGGCTCAGCCGGCTCGCGGCGACCGGCCAGTGGAGTGCGATGGCGAACGCGGTGACGGACGAGATGCTGGCCACAATCGGCGTGGTCGCCCCGCTGGAAGAGGCCGGCGCGGCACTGCGTGCACGCTACGATGGGCTGGCCGACCGCGTCGGCCCCTATCGTCCCTACACGCCTGCCGATGACGCGTGGTGGGAGGCGCTGTTGCGGGGCGTCCGCGGCTAGCTGAACTCTCCGAACAACTCCCGGCGGGTCGTGTGGATGTAACGCGAGGCAAGCACGTTGAGCGGCTTCCGGGCGATGGGGAAGGTCTGGGCGAGCGCCTCCAGGGCCCGGTCCCATCCGGTACGCCGCGCCACTTCATGCTGGGCCGCGAGACGGTAGAAGCGGCGCCCTTCCTCCTCGTAGTCCTCCAGCGTCTTTCGCTGGGGGCCGCCGGGGATCCCTGACCGGCGGTCCGCGGCCTCGGGAAAGATACCGCTGGTGAACAGGGCGATGTCGGCGATGCGCCGGAGGATCGGGAAACGCAGCGCTTCGGGCATCAAGCCGGCGAGAGCGATCATGTCGTCGGAGTCGAGGTCGCTGAACCGTCGCCTCCTCCGCCGTCCGCCCTCCTCGACCTCGATCGACCAGCTGTCCGTCCGCGTGAATGAGGTCAGCATCATGACGAGGTAGTCCAGGATCTCGCGGTCGGCGAGCAGTTCGCCAGCACGCACCGCATCGAAGACGGGAATCCGCTCGCCCAGCGCTTCCTCCACCGTGAAACGGGCCCCCAGCAGCATCCGGCGGACATGCCGCAGCAGCACGCTGAACAGCAGCCACGGCGAAATGTGCACCAGGACATCGCGCTCTCGCTGGATCCGCCGCAGCAGACGCTCGTCCTCCAGGTGGCGTTCGAGCGCCTCATCGCTCTCGCGCAGGTGCGCCGCGGTGTGACCGGGGTCCGCGCCGGGAACGAGCGTCGCGGCTACGTACAGCAGGTCGCCCTCGGTCAGCCTGCGCAGCGTGGACATCACCATCTATTTTACCCCGCCAATTTACCCCGCCAAGCGGCCCCGGCGTCGGCCCGCCCCGGAGCGCGAGGCCGCGGCGACGCCTCCAGCGGCGAAGGTTTACGCGGCCGTGACACATACTTCCTATACAGGACCTGCCGGGTCAAGATTCTGCGTCGGGTACGGAGGACCAGCATGGGCGATCTGGAGCGTTACATCGTGGAAGAGTGGGCGGAAGACTTCCGAGCTGGCCGGCTCCCGCGCCGGGAGTTTCTGCGGCGCACGGTGTTGATGGCGGGCGGGACTGCCCTGGCCGTGCCGATCCTCGACAGCCTGGGAATCCCGACCACTCTGGAGGAAGTCGCCGCCGCCGCGGAGGGCCCGGCGCCGTCCGTGGCCCAGGCCACGGGGGTGACCGTTCCCCCGGACGACCCGTCGCTGTCTGCGGAGATGGTAACGTTCGCCTCCGGTGACATCGCGGTCCAGGCCTATCTCGCCCACCCCCGCGGGGCCGGCCCCCATCCGGCGGTGGTCGTCATCCACGAGAACCGCGGCCTGCTTGAGCACTTCAAAGACATCAGCCGGCGCCTTGCCAAACTCGGCTACGCGGCGCTGGCCGTCGACCTGGTCTCACACGAAGGTGGAACCCCGAGGTACATGAACGACCTGGCACAGGTCAGCGCCATCCTGGGGCGCACGCCGCCCGAACGGATGGTGGCGATGCTCAATGCGGGCGTAGGATTTCTTCAGGGGCTCCCGGTGGTCCGCCGCGACAGGATCGGTGCCATCGGCTTCTGCTTCGGCGGGGGAATGACCTGGAGGCTGGCCACGGCCAATCCCGACCTCCGCGCGGCCGCACCCTTCTACGGACCGAACCCGCCGCTGGCCGACGTGCCGAAGATCAAGGCCGCAATCCTGGCCGTCTACGGGGAACTGGACACACGCATCAACGCGGGGATTCCGGCGGTGCGGGAGGCGATGCAGCAGGCTCGCGTCGCGCACGAGATCGTGATCTACCCCGGCGCCAACCACGCCTTCTTCAACGATACGGTGGAGCGCTACAACGCCGCGGCCGCACGGGCCGCATGGCAGCGGGTGACGGCCTGGTTCCAGCGCTACCTCAGGTCCGCCTGAGCGTGCTCGTCGCGACGAAGAGGGCGATCGCGGTCAGCACGATCGCCCCCCCTGCCGCTAGGTTGAGGTAGAAGGCGGCGGTCATCCCGGTGATCACGGAGAGCAGGGCGCTCCCCACGGCCAGCAGCAGCGTCGCCCGGAAGCTGCCGGCGACGCGCAGGGCGGTGGCGGCGGGGATCACGATGAGCGCGCTCGTCAGGAGCACGCCCACGACCCGCATGGCCACGACGGCGGTCACGGCGACGAGCACCGTGACGAGCAGGTTGAGCGCGTCCACCGGGACGCCCTGGACTCGAGCGGCCTCCTCGTCGAAGGCGATGGCAAAGAGCTCCTTGTAGAAGACCGCCACCGCCGCCAGCACCCCGAGGCCGAGGCCCAGGATGACCCGCAGATCGCGGGGCTGCACCGCGGTGATCGCGCCGAAGAGGTAGGCGAAGAGATCCACGCGGAAGCCCCCGCTCAGGCCGATCACCACGACGGCGACGGCCAGCCCGCCCGAGAGGAAGATGGCGAGGGCCGCGTCGCCGAACAACCGGCCCGAGACACGCATCCGCTCGATCCCCACGGCCGCCGCGACCACAGCGATGAACGCGCCGGCCGCGGGATGCCATCCGGCCAGCAGCGCTACGGCCACGCCGGCCAGCGCCACGTGGGACAGCGTGTCCGCGATGAGACTCAGCCGGCGGAGCACCAGGAAGACGCCGATGGACGGTGCGATCACGCCGATCATCACGCCCGCGAGCAGGGCACGCTGCATGAAGCCGTACTGCAGGATCTCCGGCATCGTTAGTGATGGTGGGTGACAACCAGGCTCTGGGCCCGGTACATCTGCTCGAGCGCCCCGCTGCGCATCGCTTCTTCCGGATCGCCGTGGAAGACGAGCGAACGGTTCAGGCAGGCGAGTTGCGTGACTTCCCTGGCCACGACGCTGACATCGTGGGAGACGAGTACCAGCGTCGTGCCGAACGTGCCGTTGAGGTGGCGCAGGAGCGCATAGAACTGCTCCTGGGCGTCCACGTCGACGCCGACGGTCGGCTCGTCGAGGATGAGCAGATCGGGGCGGTGCACGAGGGCCCGGGCGATGAAGACCCGCTGTTGCTGGCCGGGGGAGAGCCGCCCGATGAGGCGGTCGCGGAGGTCGACCATGCCGACCGTCTCCAGGGCGCGCGCCGCCGCGGCGCGTTCTTCCGCGCCGTAGCGCCGGCCCGGCCCCACGCGCGCCGAGCAGCCGCTCATCACGACCTCGAAGACGTTCGCCGGGAACCGCATCTCCGCCGCCGGTCGCTGAGGCACATAGCCGACCCGGTGCCACTCCCGGAACCGGCGCACGTCGGTCCCGAAGAGCGTGACGTGCCCGCAGGACGGCGGCAGCAGCCCGAGCAGTACGCGCAGCAGCGTGGTCTTCCCCGAGCCGTTGGGACCGATGATCCCGAGGAAGTCGCCGGCCCCGATGCGCAGGGTGACCTCCTCCAGCACGCGGGTGTCCCCGATGTCGTAGCAGACGTGCTCGAGGGCGGCGACGGTCGGCCTACCCGCCGCAGTCGAGCCCTTCGGCCAGACGGTCGAGGTTTTCATACATCACCGTGAAGTAGTCTCGTCCCCGGGCCCGGGCCTCGTCGGTCAGCCCCTCCAGCGGGTCCAGAACCAGCACCCGCGTGCCAGTCTCACGGGCCAGCGTCTCCGCCACACGCGGATTGAGGAGGGGTTCGGTGTAGACAGCCGTGGCTCCCGTCCGCCGGATGATGGCGATGACCTCCCGCAGGCGCGCCGGCGTGGGCTCGGCCTCCGGGTCGATCCCGGTCACGGGTATTTCGCGCAGGCCATAGCGCGCGCCAATGTAGCCAAACGCATCGTGTGAGGTCACGAATTCCCTTCGCCGGCACCGGGCCAGGACCTCGGCATACCGGCGGTCGAGCGCGGCCAGTTCCGCGCGCAGTGCCTTCGCGCCGGCGTCGTAGTGCGCCCGTCCGGCGGGGTCCGCCTGAATCAGGCCGTCCCGGATGCGGTCGACCTGGGCTTGCGCCAGCACGGGGTCGAGCCAGACGTGAGGATCCCCGCGCCGCGGGGCGATCCCCTGGCTGGTGTCGACGGCCAGCACCGTCTTCGGGATCCCGGGCAGGATGCGCTCGACCCATGACTCGAACCCCGCGCCGTTGTAGACGAAGACGCGCGAGCCCTGCACCATCGCGAGGTCCCGAGGCGTCGGATCGTAGTCGTGCGGCTCGACGCCCGCCGGGACGATCTGGCGCACCTCGAGCCGGTCCCCTCCCAGGCGGCGGGCGAACTCGGCGATCGGGTAAAAGGTGACCGCCACCGTGAGGCGCCCCGCAGGCGCGGTACGCTCTTGCGCGCAGCCTGCGGCCGCGAGGAGCACCGCGAGGAGGAGCCCCGCCGTTCTCATCGATCTCTCCGGCAGTCCGGGCAGTAGCCGAACAACTCGAGCCTGTGCGATGTCACCCGGTAACCGAAGAGCCGCCGCGGCGGAACCACGCGGCAGTGCTCGACACGCGCCACCCGCCCGCAGTTCAGGCAGACGAGGTGGTGGTGGTGCGGACCGTCCTGAGCCAGGTCGTAGCGGACCCGCCCGTCCCCGAAGAACACCCGCTGGGCCAGCCCTTCCGCAATGAAAGCATCCAGCGTCCGGTACACCGTGACCAGCCCGATCCGCGGGTGCTCGCGTCGGGCCCGGATGTAGATCGCCTCGGCGTCCTGCGCGCAGCCCAGGGCGACCATGGCATCCAGAATCGCACGGCGCTGTGCCGTCATCCGGCGCCCGTGCGAGCGCAGCCGTTTCTCCACCCGCATTACGGTGTGGTTCACGCGGGGTCCGCGGGGATAATGAAAATCACTTTCATTAAGTTCCTTCAGCATAACCTCGGGGCGCCCTCGATGTCAACGGAGAGGCGGGGCCTTCCAGCTACGGGCGCTCCCCGGGACGTTTTCCCCGCCGCGACGTCCCTCAAGCGACCTCGATGCCGTTGCCCCCGCGCTGCTTGACGCGATACATCGCGCGATCCGCGACCTCGATCAGCTCCCGCGAGGTGCGCGCGTGGTCGGGATACACCGCCAGCCCCGCGCTCAGGGTGAGGTGGAAGCCGCGCAGGAGCGTGAACTCCTCCACGTCGCGGCGAATGCGCTCGCCCACGCGCCGCGCTTCCTCCACCCCCGTGTGGGGCAGGACCCCCACGAACTCGTCGCCCCCGAACCGCGCCAGCAGGTCGGTCGCCCGGCAGGAACTGCGCAGGGTCGCCGCAACCTTGCGCAGCGCCTCGTCGCCCTGGAGGTGGCCGAAGCGGTCGTTGATGTCCTTGAAGCGGTCGATCTCCAGGACGAGCACGGCGCACGGATGGCCATAGCGTTCGGCCAGGGCCAGTTCGCGGTCCAGCCCCTGCCGCAGCGCCCGCCGGTTGGCCAGCCCCGTGAGGGGATCGGTCAGCGCCAGCCGGAACACCTCGAGGGCCTGCCGGCGCAGCGCGCCTGCGACGACGGCGACGACGTAGAACATCGCGAAGTAGCTGAGCAGGAAGACCCTTCCGGGCATCGTCATCGGGACGGCCAGGGGCGCCGGGTTCAGGGCCAGACCCAGCCGCATCAACCCGAGGATCGCGAGCAGGTACAGGCTGCACAGCGTGGCCGTGACGAGGGCAAAGCGGGCTCCCCACAGCACGCCGTAGATCGCGATGATCACCGCGTAGGCCCAGACAAACGGGCTCTGCACCCCTCCGGAGAAGGCGACCCACGTCGTGAGCATGATCAATCCCAGGTTGAGGTGCGCCGCGGCCATGAACGGCGTGACGACGCCTTCTACGACCAGGCGTTCCTGGCGCCAGGTCGTCGCCATGAGCACGACCGCCTGAAACACGATCAACCAGAGGGGCAGGTCGATGCCGAGCAGCCGGGCGAGCGCCGCCATGATGACGACGGCGGGGGTGAGGCCGTAGGTGAGCCGCAGGACGGCGCGATGCGCCGCGGTCGGGTTGTCGGGCGCGCCGAACCAGGCGTCGAGGAACAGACGCGCGGGGCTGCCTTCCTGCCCACCCGCTTTGGGCGGGGTGGCCGCCGGCTCGGCCATCACCATCTCCCCGGATGGAGAATCGGGAGTGCTCATCCCGCGATCAGGAGTGTCCATCCCTGAGGTGCCACCATCGGCCCGGCGATAGACAACGGGATTTTCCCCCGCGCCGGGGACGCCTGCGTCGGGGAGAACCGCTCAGGGGATCAGCAGGATCTTGCCCAGGGCCGCCCTGCCCTCCAGCCGGCTGTGCGCCGCGGCGGCCTCGGCCAGCGGAAAGGTGCGATCGATGCGGAGCTTCAGGGTGCCCTCTCGCACCCACGTGAGCACGTCGCCGGCCCGCCCCAGCAGTTCGGCCCGGGTGTGCGTGTAGTGATGAAGGGACGGTCGGGTCAGGAACAGCGACCCCTTGGTGTTGAGGACCCTGGGGTCCAGCGGGTGGACCGGGCCGCTGGCCTGTCCATAAAGCACCATCATGCCCCTGAGCGCCAGGGACTCCAGTCCACGCTCGAAGGTATCTCTGCCCACTGAATCGTAGACCACCTGGACGCCCGCACCTTCCGTGGCCCGCTGCACCGCCTCCCGGAAGTCCTCCCGCGTGTAGATCACACAGACGTCCGCCCCCGCCGCACGGGCGACGGCCGCCTTTTCCTCCGTGGAGACGGTGGCGATCACCCGCGCGCCTCGCCGCTTGGCCATCTGGACGAGGAGCGCGCCCACGCCACCCGCCGCGGCGTGGACGAGAGCCCACTCCCCGGGCCGCAGCGGGTAGGTGGTGTGCGTCAGGTAGTGCGCGGTCATCCCCTGGAGCATGACTGCGGCCGCCTGGGTGAAGTCGCACCCGTCTGGGAGGGGCACGAGACGCCAGGCGGGGGCGACGACGAACTCCGCGTAACTCCCTGGGACGTTGGTATAGGCCACACGGTCGCCGGGGGCCACCTCGGTCACATCGGGGGCGACCGCCTCGACGACGCCGGCCCCTTCACCGCCCAGGACAGCCGGCAGGGGAAGCGGATTCAATCCCGTCCGCTGGTAGATGTCGACGAAGTTCACGCCGGAAGCGCGGAGGCGCACCAATGCCTGCCCCGGTCCTGGTGTGGGGACCGGGGCATCCTCGTAGCGGAGGACCCCCACATCCCCCGTCTCATAGAGACGGACCGCTTTCATCTCCGCATGTGAAGGTTCGGTCGGCGTCGTCCCCGCCCCTCGCGCCGCCATGTGGAACAGTCCCCGTGCACGGATACGTTACTGGTAGAGGGAACGATCGGCGGTGGCACGCCGGTTGCTGTAGGGGATGGGCAAGACACCGCAGCGCCGGCGGGAGGTCGGAACATGAGCACAGTCTGGCGATGCCCGCAGTGCGGCTCCGTAGCGGAGGTCGATCCCGAGTTCGGCGACGAGGTCATCGCCGTTTACGACCTCTGCGGATCCCGGGATGAGCCGCATGGCCCCCGGGTCCCGGTCCGCATGCAGCGCGTTGAAGACCCGGCCGAGATCGTGCGCCTCACCGCACCCCAGCCGGCACTCGTACAGTAAGGCGCCCATCCGCTAGATCTTCAGATCGATGATGGCAGACACCCCGACACCGGGGACGCGCCGCAGGCGCTTCCACGGCTCCAGGCTGTCCACCGGCACGAGCGCCTTGACGAAGAAGAAGCCCTGGAAGTTCCCCTCCAGCATCGCCACGGCCTGCACCCTGTCCACCGCGCGCCGCGTGCCGGAGACCTGCGCGGCGCCGACCGTCGCCTGGCCCGGCGTCCCGATCCCGATCGAAATGCTCAGGATCGGCACCACCTTCGTGGTCTGCTCCGTCTGGGCGTCCTTCGCCCGGAGGAGCCCGTTGATAAAGCTGTTGAGTTGTGGCGCGAACATCTTCACCGCGGCGCCGACCCCGAGCGTCTTGATGACCGCGCCGAGATCCTGCGCCAGGACGGCAGTCCCGGCGCCCAGGACCGCGGCGATGACGAACACGGCCACGAGCACGCGCGCCTGCATCAGTCCTTCACCTCCTCAGCATCCACTGCCACAAGACGAGACCGTTTAGCCTTCCGCCGACAGCCGGTTCTCTCCTTTCCCGATCGCATCGGCCATCAAACCGTTGAAACGGACGCAGGGCCCGCCGGGTTCCTTCATCGAAGTCGATGAGCATGCTTCCGCCCAGCATTCGCGAGACGTCTGCCCGCCTGCCCCTGGAGTTCGTGCGCTATGCCGCCCGCACTCCTGGACCGACCTCGTCGCGCCGCCGGGACAGGGCGTGCGCCCGATCCGCGACGTGTTGGTGCACATGATCGCCTCGCAGCGCTACTGGATCGGCCACGTCATCCACGGTGATCCGCGTGAGGCGACGCTGCGCTTCATCGACGGCCTGACGGCCGGGCGACGCCGGGACCGTTACCGCTCCAACCCCCAGGACGCGCGGCAGACGGCCAGCATCGAGGAGATTATCTGGCACGTCGTGACGCACGAGCAGTACCATCGCGGGCCGCTGTTCACCCGTCTGGCGCTGTCGGTCCGCCGCGACCTTCCGGATCAGGACAGGCTGCGGTGACGGAGTATGGCAGGATGCGCCTGCGCACCTTCGGCTGGACGGGCATTCAGGTGCCGGTGATCGGCCAGGGCACCTGGTACATGGAGCGGGACGGTCGCGCGCGCGCCGTCGCCGCGCTGCGGGCCGGTCTAGACGCCGGGATGACCCACATCGACACGGCCGAGATGTACGGGAACGGACGTGTCGAGGAGATCGTCGGTGAGGCGATCGCCGGCCGCCGCGCTCAGGTCTTCCTGGTCTCCAAGGTCCTTCCCCACAACGCATCCTTCGAAGGCGTGCGCCGTGCCTGCGAGGCGAGCCTCCGCCGCCTCCGCACCGATTACCTCGACGTCTACCTGCTGCACTGGCCGGGGGCGCACCCGCTGGAGGGCACGATCCGCGCGTTCGAGCGGCTGGTCCGCGACGGCAAGATCCGCTTCTGGGGTGTGAGCAACTTCGACGTCGAGGACCTGGACGACGCCCTGCGGATCGCCGGACCGGGCCGCATCGCCTGCAATCAGGTTCTCTACCATCTCCGGGAGCGCGCCATCGAGCACGCCATCATCCCCTGGTGCGAGGCCCACCAGGTCGCCGTGGTCGGCTACAGCCCCTTCGGGTCAGGACACTTCCCGTCAGCGACCGGCCAGGCCGGGCGCGTGCTCGCGGCGGTCGCGGCCGCCCGCGGCGCGACGCCGCGTCAGGTGGCGCTGGCCTTCCTGACCAGGCGGGACGGCGTGTTTGCCGTTCCCAAGGCCTCGACGCTCGAACACATAGGGGAGAACGCTGCGGCGAGCGACCTGGTGCTCTCCGCCGCGGAGATCGCCACCCTGAAGGAGGCGTTTCCGCTGGGGCGCCCGCCGCGCAGCCTGCCGATGATCTGAGCGCCAGGCAGGAAGTCGCCACCGGAGCGCGCGAAAGGCTGTCGGCAATCCCCGTCCAGCGAGGTGAGCGCGATGCTGCCCCGGCTCCTGTCCGTCGCCGTGCTCCTTACCGTGGTGCTGCTTGCCGTCCTGCAGGGATCGGCCGGCCCGTCTCTGCCCCCGCCGATCACGGTCGGCGGGTTCCAGACGCCGGAGTCGGTGCTCTACGATCCCACTGACGACGTCTACCTCGTGTCCAACATCAACGGAAACCCCACCGGCACCGACGACAACGGGTTCATCTCTCGCCTGAGCCCCGACGGGCGGATCGCTTCGCTGAAGTGGATCGACGGCGCGAGCGCCTCGGTGACGCTCAATGCGCCGAAAGGGATGGCAATCAGCGGCGACACCCTGTATGTCACCGACATCACCACCATCCGGATCTTCGACCGCCGCACCGGGCAGCAGAAGGGATCGGTGGCCGTGCCGGGGGCGACCTTCGTGAACGACGCCGCCTCCGGGCCCGACGGGTCGCTGTACGTCACCGACAGTGGGCTGAAGCCCGACTTCAGCCCGTCGGGAACGGACGCGGTGTACCGGCTGCGCGACGGGGCGCTCGCCACGGTGGCGAAGGGCGCGCACCTCAAGGGCCCCAACGGGGTCGCGGTGCTGCCCAACGGCAATCTGGTGGTCGTCACCTTCAGCCAGAGTGGGGAGATGTACGAGGTGACGGCGGACGGACAGCAGCGATCGGTGCAGCGGCTGCCGCAGGGACAGCTGGACGGCGTCGTCGTGCTGCAGGGCGGTGTCCTGCTGGTCAGCAGCTGGGCGGCCTCGGCGGTCTACCGCGTCACCGGGGCGGCCGCGGAAGTCTTCGTCTCCAACGTGCCGTCTCCGGCCGACATCGGCTACGACACCAGGCGGGACCGCATCCTCATCCCGCTGTTCCAGAGGAATCGGGTGGTGATCCAGCCGCTGCGCTGAGTCGTCGCCGTAGTCCAGGCAGGTCACTCCACCCGTAGCTGATCTCCGGGTAGCGGGCGCCGCCGATCTCCGTTAGTTGCCCTCGAACCGGCAGGCCGCCGAGCGATTCGTAGAATCGTCGGGCGCCCGCGTTTGCGGCGAGAACCCACAGGAGCATGGTACGGTGCCCGCCGTCCAGGAGCGACTCGACGACGTGGCGCACGAGGATCCGGCCGATCCCGCTCCGCTGGTACGGCGTGAGGATGTATCGTCAGCGGTGGCTCGGCCGGCATGCGCCTGCGCTGGACTGAATTGGGCTAGACTGTAGGGAGAACATGCGCCTCGAGTTTCGCGACCTCACCCTCGACTACGACGGCGTGCGCGCGCTCGATCGGATCACGATCGCCCTCGAGGGGGACATCGTCGGCTTCCTCGGCGCCAACGGGTCCGGCAAGACGTCGGTCCTCCGGATCGTCGCCGGTGTTACCCCGGCGTCCTCCGGCGAGGCGCTGGTGGACGGCACGCCGGTCGTCGCAGGGCTCGTACCCTGGATCTCTTACCTTCCGCAGGAGACCGGGTTCTTCCCGTTCCACCAGCATCCTCAGCAGACCCTCCGGCTCTCGCTGGCCTTCCGGGGACTCGTCGACCCCGAGGCGCCGCGGCAGGTCCTGGCCGCGCTGGGCCTGGGTGAAGAGGATCGCAGCGCGGAAGGGTTTTCCGGAGGGATGAAGCAGAAGCTGCGCGTCGCGCAGGCGCTGATCCACTCGCCGAGGCTTCTGCTGCTGGATGAGCCGACCACGGGACTGGACCCGCGGGAACGCAACCGCGTCCTGCGCCTGCTGGAGCGCCTCCGCGGACGCGTCGGCGTCGTTTTCTCCACGCACGATCCGGCGGACGCCGCCGCCGTGAGCGACCAGGTGGTCATCCTCGACCGCGGGAGCGTCGCGGCAGCAGGCAGCCCGGCCGATCTCACCCGCCTGGCCCGGGAACGCGTCTTCGAGGTGCGCGCGGCCTCCAGTTTCCTTCCGGATTCGAATCCCTATGAGATCATCCGCGCCGAACGGACCGCGGCCGGATTTCGGCTGCGGGTGATCGGTGCACGCCCGGCCGGCGCTGAGGCGGTGGAACCCACGCTGGAAGACGCATACCTGCTCTTGACACAGCGCACGAGAGACGGGCGGAGGCTTGAGAGTTGAGGGCACAGTAGGAGTATCCGGAGGTGAGATGCCGATGGGAGGTGCCCCATGAAGAAAGCGCTCGTGATCGCCGTCCTGGCGGCGACACTGCTCCTCCCCCCGGGAGCGGCGCTCGCCCAGGCGCCGCCCTCGCGCTTCGAGGACGTTCCACCCTGGCACTGGGCCTACGACGCCGTCCGGAAGCTCGCGGAGAACGGCATCATCCTTGGCTATCCCCGCGATGACCGGGAACTGGCGCTGAACGCCGTCGTGCAGGTCTACGCGGCCTTCGCGCATGCCGCGCATCCTTCCGCGCAGGCCTGGGCCGAGGCGTTCCTCGTCAATCTCCCCGCGGGATGGCCGGCTCCGCTGCAGCGTTCCGAGTTGACCGCCTTCCAGCTGACGGGGTCACAGGTCCGGCTGGACGGACCGCGCGGGACGGTGTCGGTGCAGAGCGTGGTCCGTACGCGGCGGGCGGCGGGGATCCGCACCCAGCTGACTGCGACGGTCGTGCGGGACGACGCGGGCCGGTGGCGGGTCGACTACGCCAGCCTCGTCCGGGGACAGGCCGACGTGTTCAGGTGATCAGCGCGCCGAGCGCCAGTCCCGCGATGTAGACCCAGCCGAACAGCCGGTTGTGCACCAGGCACACCCGGTGATACCAGAGCGGCCAGCCGATGTACCCGGCCGGCGGCGCCGCCGGCCGGGGGTCTCTCATCACCGAGAGCGCGCGCAGCCCCCGAGGCAGCGCCGTAACAACAGCCGCGGCAAACGGCGTCAGCCGCCCCAACACGATCAGCACGGCAACGATGACGTACATCCCCGCGATGATCGCCATGTTCACCCTGCGCGCGGCCTGATCTCCGAGCACCACCGGCAGGGTACGATGGCCGTGGCCCCGGTCGAACCCGGCCTGGTCGATGTGCTTGCCCATGAGGATGGACATCACGCCCAGGCCATAAGGGATGGAGACGAGGAAGGCGTTTGCGGAGACCTCGCCCGTGATCACGTAGTAGCCCCCGCCCACCATCAAGGGACCCCAGACGAGAAACGCCGCGATCTCGCCCAACCCCAGGCTCTTCAGCGGCCGGGGCGCCGCGTCGTAAAGGTAGAGCAACGCCAGCCCGGCCAGGGCGAAGGCCAGCGCCGTCCCGCCCCGCGTGATCCAGAAGTACGCCACGATCGCGGTCCCGATCGCGGCCAGGATGGCGAGGCCGATGGCCAGCGTCCGCCTGTCGAGAACGCCGCTCGCGATCGGATGCATCGTGTACCGCATCCGCGGCGAGTCCGGCGTGTCGTGGCCGCGCACGTGACCGAAGTAGTCGTTGCTGAGGTTGCTGATCATGTGCGCGGTGACGAAGCCCACGAGCACGAGCAGGAACGCGAGCCAGTGCAACCGGCCTGCCGCCGCGGCCAGCAGGCCGGCGATCAGCGCGGCCTGCGCCGAGATGACCAGGATCACGCTGCGCGCGGAGAACAGGAATTTGGCGACGGGATCGAGGTGCTGCGCGGAGGCATCCTTCGGCGGGTAGAATCCCACGAACGCCCGCAGCCATACCCGCGGCCCGCGCAGCGCACGCTCAGTGGCCATCGCCGCTCACGACCTCCCTCCGGCCCGACCGGATGACTCCCGGAACGCTGTGTAATTCCCTTCGAAGAACACGACGGTATTCCCCTCGACCGCCCAGGTCACGGTGCACAGTCGATCGCGGAGGAAGCGGTCGTGGGAGGCGAGGACCAGCGTGCCGCGGTAGCCTTCGAGCGCCTCCCACCGCGCGCGGAGCGTGAGCAGTTCGGCGGCACCGGCGAGCGCGGCCTGCCCGAGGGTCCCCTCGATCGCCGGCAGTTCCTGCGGCAGCAATCCCACGCGGAGGCCCGGGGAGACCGCGAGAGAACCTGCATCCGGCGGCTCGCCGGCAAGAATGCGCAGCAGGGTGCTCTTCCCGCTCCCGTTCGGGCCGACCACGCCGACGCGATCCCCCGGCATGACGGCGAGGGTAATCCCTCGCAGGACCAGGCCGGACCTCTAGGCGAAACGGCTACCTGCGCATCCTCTCCCTCCTCCTGAATCCGCCCACAGTCTACCTTCGCCGGTCCCAAGCGTTAATGGCGCTCCCGGAACGGCGAAAGGAACCGGCCAGCCTCTCTGGAAGCCTGTCCCACACCCGACAAGGAGGTGCGCTGTGGGCACGTACATCATGCTGAGCCGGCTGACCGAGCATGGGGCGGAGACACTCAAGAAGAACTCCGGGCGCGTCCAGGAGGTCAACAAGGAACTCTCGGGAATGGGCGTCAAGGTCCTGCAGCAGTACGCGGTGCTCGGCGCCTACGACTTCGTGAACGTCGTGGACGCCCCCGACCTGGCGACGGTGATGCGCGCGTCGGTCACGATGGGGGCGCGCGGGAGCGTCCGGATCGAGACCCTGGCGGCGCTGCCGATGGAGGAGTTCGTGAAGGCGGTGCGGTGAGTGCTATAATTGAGCTGTCCAGTGGGGGCGAACGGTCTCGACTGGGCAGGCAGAAGCGAGGCTGCGCGTCGAGGTGGCTCGGGTCCTCGTTAAACTCCTGGGCGGCGCACAAACGCCAACACCACTCAGTACGCCTACGCGGCCTAAGTAGCCGCGTACGTCCACCCGGATGGGCCGGCAGTCCGGGCCGGGCGCCAATCGCCGGCTACCGTCACCGTCCTGGCCCGGGGCGGGCGGCGGGAAACTCAATGGGCTGGTGGCCGGGTGATCCTGCTCTGGGGAGCGCCCGGACGCGAGACCCAATCTCAGAGCTACACGCGTAGACGCCTGGCCCTCGCTGCTCCAGGACGCGGGTTCGATTCCCGCCGCCTCCACCATCGATTTTTCACGTCACATCAGCGTCCGCTGGGAACACCACGACGGTCGCAAGGCACGCGCGGTATGGTGGCTGTAGGCCCCGTAACGATCCTGACTTCGTTCATCGGTCGAGCCTGTTGCCCGCCTGGTCAACCGACCTGCGTCGGCCCTCCTCTGCCACGCGCACCGACGACGACCAGGATGACTCCTCCGGCCAAGAGCGCGGCGCCGGCGACGGGAGGAATGGGAACGATGCGCCGTTCCTCCCTGGTGACCTCGAGCGGTCCGAAGTCCACGACCCTCTCCCGTCTCGTGTAGCCGAATCCCCCGTAGGCCAGCGCGACGACACCAACCACGATGAAGATGATGCCGATGATCACGGCGGCACGCATCGCTCCCTCCTTCTCTCTGACGTGTTTTGCCCACGGATGACCGCGCGGGGACAGTCGGCGACTAAACTGCCGGGAGGATGGCCCGAGCGAAGTTGCCGCACCCCCAGGCAATGGCCTCCGCGATGCGCGCCTGTTCCCGCGGTGAACTGAGCAGCAGCCTGTCGTTGGGATTCGAGAGGAAGAAGCACTCCACCAGGCAGCTCGGTATGGGCTGCCTGAGCACGGCCAGCTCGCGATGCCGCACCCCGCGATTGGGCTTGCTGGGCCAGCGTTTGGCGAATTGCCCGAGGATCGTTCCCGCGAGAACCAGGCTCTCCGGCAGAGGATCGCGCCTGACCAGGACCTCGTAGCCGGAAGAGGCCGGGCCGGCCGCCGCATTCGCGTGGATCGAGACGAAGGCGTCGGCCCGCTCCCGTCGAGCGATCTCGACGCGCTCCCGCAGAAGCACGGCGGTGTCTTCCTCACGGATCAGGATCACCCGGTACTTCGGGACGAGGATGCGCCGGACGGCGAGGGCAACGGCCAGCGTGAGGTCCGACTCCCGAAGGCCGCCGGCGGTCGCGCCGGGATCGCGTCCGCCGTGCCCGGGATCGAGGCAGAAGGCGAGTCTGGCCATCGTTCAGGACTTCGCCGCAAACGCCGCGGGACCCGGAAGCGTTCCGGGTCCCGCGCCTTGACGGCCCGACTCCCCGCTCAGGTCGCCAGCAGCACGGCCCCGCGCGTCGCATCGAGCACGATCTCGTCGGACTGCTCGGTGCGGGTGAACCCCGGCCCCCGCCGCCGGCGTTCGATGCGCACCCGGCTGGCGTGACAGGCCGGGCACTGGTGGACGACGATGCGCACCCACCGCTTGTCCTCCCGCCGCACCTTCGCCGCGCGCACCCGGGTCATGATCGCGCGCGCCTCGACCGGACGGCGCTGGTGCATGGCCATCTCCCACTCGCGCACGGCCTGGGCGTTGGCGCTTTCCACCAGGGACCGCAGTTCGTAGAACCGCCGGTTCTTCCAGCAGAAGGGCACATCGGTGAGCAGCGACAGCATCCAGCCCGTCGCCACGACCGCGCCCACGATCTCGATCAGCAGCCGGACGCCTCCGATCCAGAAACGGATGGCGGCCGGGAGCTGCACCGAGACCGGCAGGTGCTCGACGAACGCCGCGCCGCCCTGCTGGATCAGAACCTGGGAGTAGCGGATCGCTTCTATGACCTGCGTGAGAAGCGGCGTCTGGAGCGCGCTGGGATTCCGCGCCAGGAAGTCCAGGCAGACGGCCCCTGCGTACGCGAGCAGGCCGCCAAATTGAGCGATGATCCGCATCGTCGCCGTGTCGTAGGTCGCGTACATGCGGACCGCCACGGACGCCCCGACTGCCGCGCCCGCGCCGACAGCGGCAGCGCCGACCGGGATGCCTCCGAGGACGTGGAAGTGGGCGAGACCGATGAGGTGGGCGGTGTAGGCCATGGCTGCCGAGGAACCCAAAGTGAACAGCAAGGCCGCAATTGGACCCAAGGGGGACCCCTCCTTACCTCAGGGCCTGCCCAATCCGCTGAGGCTTCAGGCCCGCCAGGCGGATTGGGCAGGGGCTCGGTGGGGTCCAGGCCGGGGGAGAGAAGCAGGACAACAGTCGCTTACCTTCCGCTCTCAGCGTCTCGTCGGTTCATCATCGGCGCTGGCGGAGGACGCGGGCGATCCGGCGATCGGCCTCCCGTTCGGCGATCGCGGCGCGCTTGTCGAACTGACGCTTCCCGCGGGCCACTCCCAGCTCCACTTTGGCCAGCCCGCGCCGGAAGTACAGGCGAAGCGGGATCAGCGCATACCCTTTCTGCTGCACACGGCCGAAGACGCGGTCCACCTCGCGGCGGTGCAGGAGCAGCTTGCGGCGGCGCAGGGGATCGTGGTTGAAGATGTTCCCGGCCTCATACGGCGGGATGTGCATGTGATAGAGCCAGACCTCGCCGTCCTCGACGCGGGCGAAGGCCTCCTGGATGCTGGCCCGCCCGGCACGCAGGGACTTCACTTCCGTGCCGGTCAGGACCAGGCCGGCTTCGTGAGTCTCCTCGATGTGGTACTCGTGGCGGGCCCGGCGGTTCGTGGCCACCACGTGCTCGTTCCTACCCATGCGCCGTTCACCTGATGGCCGATCCGACTGCCAGGAACAGGACGCCGACCAGCGCGGCAGCAATCTCGACGACGCGCGTCCCCGGGTCACGGAGGCCGCCGAAGGCGGCGGCGATCGAGGCCAGCAGCAGGATGAGCCAGCCCCCCGTCTCCATGAACGCCCCGAAGCTCAGGGCCCGGGTCCGCCGGAAGTATGCCATGTGCTGTCGGATGATGATGGTGAGCGCCAGGGCGATCACGATCCAGATTGCCACAAGCCCAAGGGCGCTCACCGTCATCATCCCAGTGTCTAGTCGTCCTTCACAGCGAGGAACCCTGTCCCCTCGGCCACGACCTCCCCGTCGGGACGGGCCACCGCGGCTTTCGCCGTCGCCATTCCCCCTTTACTCCCCGTGGGGTGAGCGCTCACGACCAACCGCTCCCCGGGCCGCACTTCACGGCGAAACCGGACCTCGATCTTCGCCGTCACCGCTTCCTGTCCCCTGGCGAACCAGATGTTCGCCAGGGCGTCATCGATGAGCGCCGCGAGGATTCCGCCGTGGACGAGCCCCTCATATCCCACGTGGAGGTCAGAGGGCGTAAACTCCGCCCGCACCCCCTCCCCCTCCCTGGCAAATCGCAGTTTCAGGCCGATCGGGTTGTCCGGGCCGCAGACGAAACAGCGCGAAGCGTCCCTCACGGCGTGTGCGGCTCCCCCCAACGGCCGGAACGACCGCGGAGGAGGTCGGCCGCGTGCCCGAGGACCGGCAGGATGACCTCAAGCCACTCCTGGACGGCTCTGGGACTGCCCGGGAGGTTGACGATCAGGGTGCGCCGGCGGATCCCCGCCACGCCGCGCGCCACCATCGCCAGAGGGGTCTTCGCCAGCGTTTGCAGCCGCGCCGCCTCCACCAGCCCCGGCACGAGACGGTCGACGACCTGCAGCGTGGCCTCAGGCGTCACGTCGCGGGGGGCGAGGCCGCTCCCGCCGGTGGTCAGGACGATGTCCGCGCCGAGATCGTCGGCGTAGGCACGCAGCCGGGCGGCGATGCGGGCCTGATCGTCCGGCAAGACGTCGCGGGCCACCACCTCGCCGCCGTGGCGGCGGATCGTCTCCGCGATGAGGTCGCCGCTGCGATCCTCGTGTTCGCCGCGTGAGATGCTGTCACTGAGGGTGAGCACGGCGACCTTCGCACCGCGCAGGTCGCTGGTCACGCCTCACCAGCGCGGCGGAACTCTCCGCTGAGCCCTCCGCTCTTGCGGACGAGCCGCACGCGGTCGATGGTCATGGCGCGATCCACCGCCTTGCACATGTCGTAGATGGCCAGGGCGGCCGTGCTCACCGCGGTGAGGGCCTCCATCTCCACGCCCGTCCGCGCCACCGTGGAAGCGGTGGCCTCGATCCCAATCCGGCCCGCCTTCTCGTCGAGCGTAAACTCGACCTGCACGGACGTCAGCGGCAGGCTGTGGGCCATGGGGATGAGTTCGTCGGTGCGTTTCGCGGCGTTCACGCCGGCCACCTGGGCCACGGCCAGGACGTCGCCCTTCGCCAGGCGGTTGCCTTTGATCAAGCGCACCGTCTGCGGCTTCATCCGCACCTCGCCGCGCGCCACGGCCATCCGGGCCGTCGCCGGCTTCGCCGTGACGTCCACCATCCGGGCCCGCCCGCGGCGGTCGACGTGGGTCAGTCTACGGGGCAAGGAGCCGCACCTCGACGTCGTCACCCTCGGCCAGCGTCGTATTGATCGGCACCACGACGAAGCCGTCCGCCCGCACCATCGACGTCATGATCGCCGACCCGCCGGGCACGGGCGTGGCCCACAACAGCCCCCCGCGCTCGGCCAGGGCCACTCGTACGTGATCCTCGCGCTCCCCGGCACGCAGCGCGCGCGTCAGCCGGGCCCGCACAGTCCCCCCGACGGCGCGTCCCGGGACCAGGCCGGCGAGCGCCTCCACCACCGGCCGGATGAACTGGTCGAAGACGATCATCGCCGACACGACGTTCCCCGGCACACCGAAGACGGGCTTGCCGTGCGCCACGGCCAGCACCGTGGGCTTGCCGGGGCGGATGGCGATGCCGTGCACGACGATGCCGGGATCCCCCAGCGCCGCAATGGCGTCCGCGACGACATCCCGCTCTCCAACCGAACTCCCGCCGGAGAGGATGACGACGTCGGCGCTCCGGTGTGCGCTCTTCGCCCGCTCGATGATGAGCTGCAGGCTGTCTCCGACGATCCCGCAGGGGACAGGCACCCCGCCCGCGGCCTCGATCAGTCCGGCCAGCGTGTACGTGTTCATGTCGAAGACCTGGCCGCCGCCGGCCGGTTCGCCCGGAGACAGGAGCTCGTCTCCCGTGACGACCACCGCCACGCGCGGCCGCACGAACACCTCGACCTCGGCCCGGCCCATCCCCGCGATCAGGCCGACGTCCTGCGGCCGGAGTCGCCGCCCCGGCGGCAGTACCACCTCGCCCTGTCGCAGGTCATCGCCGCGCCGGACGATGTTCTCTCCGGGCGCCGCCGGGCGCTCCACGTACACCATCCCGTCCTTGCGGACGGTGTACTCCTGCATCACGACCGCGTCCGCGCCCGCGGGGATCGCCCCACCCGTCGGGATGCGGGCAGCCTGTCCCTCGACGATCTGGACTGCGGTCGGGCGCCCCATCAGCACCTCGCCGGCGACGGTCAGAGGCACCGGAGCACCACGCGAGGCATCGGCCGTGTCCGTGGCGCGCACGGCATAGCCATCCACGGTCGACCGGTCGAACGCCGGCAGGTCAGTACCGGCGCGGATCTCCTCGGCCACCACGCGCCCGAAGGCCTCGAGCAGGGTCACGCGCTCCGCGCCGAGAGGCCGCGGCATGTACGCCCGGGCGAACACCGCCCGGGCATCGGCTGGGGTCAGCAGCTGGGAAAAGGCCTTCATGGCGTTCAGATCAGGCGGAGCTCCCGACCGGCGCGCTCAAAGGCATCCAGCGCCCGGCGCAGGTGATCGGTGCTGTGGCCGGCGGTCACGATCGTCCGCACCCGCGCCTTCCCCCGCGGCACGGTGGGGAAAGCGATGCCGAGCGCAAAGACCCCCAGCGTGAAGAGCCGGTCGGAGAGGTCCATGGCGCGCCGTTCGTCACCGACGATGACCGGGGTGATCGGCGTCTCGCTCATCCCGGTATCGAAACCGAGCTGCGTGAGGCCGCGCTTGAAGAAGCGCGTGTTGTCCCAGAGCCGCTCAATCACCTCCGGACGCTCCTGCACCAGTCGGACCGCGGCCAAGGCGGTCGCCGCTACCGAGGGTGGGTGGGAGGTGCTGAACAGCAGAGGGCGGGCCCGGTGGATCAGGTAGTCTACCAGCGTGCCGCTGCCGGCGACGTAGCCGCCCTGGCAGGCGAAGGCCTTGGAGAGCGTGCCCACCTGGATGTGCACGCGGCCATGCAGGTTGAAGTGGTCCACGGTCCCCCGCCCGGCCCGTCCGAGCACTCCGCTGGCGTGCGCGTCGTCCACCATCATGATCGCCCCGTACTCCTCCGCCAGCGCCGCCAGGTCGGGCAGCGGGGCGATATCCCCGTCCATGCTGAACACGCCGTCGGTGATCAGCAGCACGCGCCGGGCCCCCCGGGACTCCTCCAGTAGCGCCCGCGCCGCGGCAACGTCTTTGTGCGGAAAGATCTTCTTCGTCGCCCCGGACAGCCTCGCGCCGTCGATGATGCTGGCGTGATTGAGCTCGTCGCTGACGATGACGTCCTCCTTGCCGAGGATGGCGCTCACCGTCCCGGCGTTGGCCGTGAAACCCGACTGGTACAGGAGTGTCGCCTCGGTGTGCTTGAAGCGGGCCAGCTCCTCCTCCACCTGGCGGTGGATGGCCATGTTCCCGGCGATCGTCCGCACCGCGCCCGAGCCCACCCCCAGGTCGTCCAGGGCGCGCCGCGCGGCGTCCTTCAAGGCGGGATGGTTGGCCAGCCCCAGGTAGTTGTTGGAGCAGAGGTTGATCACCTCGGTCCCGTCGTACCGGGCCACGGGCTCCTGGGGCCCTTCCAGCAGCCGCGGCCAGCGGAACAGGCCGCGCTCTTTGAGGTCCCGCAGCTCGTCGTCGAGATAGGCCAGGGGGTTGCCCATCGGCATCCACTCAGACGTACAGGATCACCTTGCCGGCGGTGGCCGCCTTCAGAAGGCCGAACGCCTCCTCGAACCGCTCCACCGGCAGGCGGTGGGTGATGACCGGGGTGACGTCCAGCCCCTTGCGCAGCAGCGCGGTCGCCTGTTCCCAGGTCTGCCACATCCGCCGCCCGAAGATCCCCACCAGGTGCGCTTCTTTGAAGATCACCTCGTTGGCCAGGTCGAAGGAGGCGCGCCCGCGTGGCAGACCCAGCAGCGACACCCACCCCCCGTTGCGCAAGGCGCCCAGCCCATCGCGCAGTCCCTGCTCATGGCCGGACATCTCCAGGACGACATCCACGCCCGCTCCGCCGGTCGCCTCCCGGATCCGCGCCGGCACGTCACCGGCCTTCGCGTCCAAGACCAGGTCGGCGCCCATGCGGCGGGCCAGCGCCAGGCGCTGGTCGGAGATGTCGGAGGCGACGACGAAGCCCGCGCCCGCCATGTGGCAGACGGCGATGGCCATCAGGCCGATCGGCCCGCAGCCGATGATCGCCACGTTCTTCGCCGCGAGCGACACTTCCAGCGCGGCGTGCACGGCGTTCCCCAGGGGATCCATGATCGCCGCGACCTCCCGGGAGATCGTCTCGTCCAGCTTCCAGGCGTTGCCGGCCGGCATCGCCACGTACTCGGCGAAGGCGCCGTCGCGGTCCACGCCGATCACGCGCAGGCGCTCGCAGATGTGGTAGGCGCCGTTGCGGCAGGAATGGCACTGCCCGCAGGCGATGTGTCCTTCGCCGGAGATGAAGTCGCCGGCGGCAATCCCCGCGACGTGACTGCCGACCTCGACGACGGTGCCGCAGAACTCATGGCCCAGCACGAGCGGAGGGCGGATCCGGGAGCGGGCCCAGTCGTCCCACTCATAGATGTGCAGGTCCGTGCCGCAGATGCCGCCGGCGAAGACCTTCACCAGGATCTCGTCCGAGCCGACGGCCGGCGTCGGGACGTCGATGAGTTCGAGCCCGCGGCCCGCGTCGATCTTCGCCAGGGCTTTCATCCGTCTCCGTCTCCATTCTACGTCGAAGGGACCGCCGCGCGCTCGGGAGGCTCGGCGAGGAACGTCCGGTAGTCGTCCAGGCTCAACCGCAGCTCCTGGGGCCGGCGCTCTACCAGCCCGGCAATGAGCCGCATGGTGAGCGCCACGGCCTCCTTGCGGTCTTTGACCTGAGGATCCGCGGTGAGGGTGGTGTTGAGGGCATAGGTACTGCAGCACCCGTGCATGACCCGGAAGAGTTCGAACTCCTCGCGCAGCGTCTCGGGCACGTCCGCCCTGCGCTCGAAGATCCGGTAGACATCCCCGCCCTTCGCCTCGCTCTCCAGGCCGAGGATGTAGAGCTTTTCCTCCTCGTCGTCCACCGCGCGGTAGGCGTTGTAGGCGATCTCCCGCTTCCGCTCCGGCGTCTCGCCGATGAGCAGCCCCGACATGAACGCCGGCAGGGGCAGGCGTTCCACCACGGTGCGGTCGCCGCCGTCGCGCCGCAGCAGGAACACGGTGGCCAGGCGCGTCGGCTCCATCGGGTTCGTGAAGACGCGGTCCGCGGGGAGGACTTTGGCGATGTCCAGCATCGCCCGGGCGTTGTCAAAGGCGATCATCCGCGCCAGGAGCTGCTTCAACGCGTCGCGGGACATGGCGGCGAAGAACTCGGTCACCGCGCCGCCTTCCTCCCGGATGGCTTCGACCAGGTCCTCGAGCATGGCCTCGCTGCGCCGCAGGAACGCCGGCGAGACGTCGGGGACGTTCTCGAGCTTCGAGCGCAGCATCTCCATCGCGGCCAGGGGAAAATTCTCGACCAGATTGGTGCGCAGGTAGAAGGTCTTTTCCGAGGTATAGGCGTAGGCTTCGAGCGGCGCGGCGACGTCGAGCGCACCGACGGCGCTGCTCACCTCCTGGTTCGCCAGGTCGAGCCCCTGCACCGTCGCCTCACCGTGGGAGGCGGCCTGCGTCTCCAGCCAGCGGAACACCCGGTAGCCGCGGATCTCCGTCCCGTCGGACAGCCGCACGGCCAGAGGGTGCAGGCGGCGGCCGTCCTGCGTGGCGTAGGTATACCGCACGTAGACCCAGTCATCGGAGTGAAAGCGGGTCCGGGGATAGGCCATCAGGCCGTAGGAGGAGGTGCTCTTCCCGGTCCCGGTGGGGGCGATGTAGAGCACGCCCCGCCCGTCCTTCTCCACGCAGGCGCCGTGGATGGAGTGGATCCCGTACTCCTCGGCCAGCACCCGACCGACCGCGCCCAGCACCCAGGACTTCAGCTGCCCGTAGTAGGCGGTGTTGAAGAAGACGATCGTGTTCGTCTTGCGGCTGTAGTAGGCCGCCTCTTGCTGATCGGCGACCCCGCCCAGGGCGTAGACCGTCACCTGGGGGTCGCGGGGCGGACGCTGGCCGGTGATGGTCTGCCACTCCTCCACGCTGTACCAGTTGTCCGCCCAGAAGTCGTAGAGATGGGGGGAGTTCGTCGTGGCCCGCACCCGGACGCCGTGAATGATCACGTCGTGCCGGTACAGCGGCTCCGCACCCGCGCGTTTGGTGATGTGGGCCACGGCGGCGCTGACCAGGGCATCCCGGCGACCTTCCAGGCGGTCGATGGCTTTGTCGTGAACGGCGGTGCGGGTCTTCGTGCGGGTGATGCAATTGCCCGCGCCGATGGCGCCGCCCGGCCACTCCATCGCCTCTGGTGAAGGGGCCGGGGGAAAGAGCGCGTCTGTCATATCTTACCGCCTTCGACGCGGTGGAGAGCCCTCCTTGCCGCCCCGTTTACATGCCTGTTACCCCATCGTGACGCCCGCAGTGCGATGGCGGGATTATATGGGGGTTCGATATCATATGATGGGAGCGTGAAGACGATGATGCGTGCACCGGCGCTGCTGCTGGCGGTGGGTCTGGTGATCTGGGCGGCCGCAGCGGCCCAGGGGCAATACGGGGGCGGGACCGAGCCCAGCCCGCCGACCCAGCCCGGCCAGCCGGCCCAGGCCGGAGGGAAGGTCGAGACGCAGCTGCGCACGGCGATCGATCACGCGAAGAACGCCGCCGGCTCCCAGGCGATGGCCGCGGCGGTCAGCCACCTGGGTCATGCCCTGAACTGCATCGAGGGAACCCGGGGGCGGAACTTCAACGCCTCGTGGGGTCACGTCTGCCAGGGACAGGGCGACGGCATCTATACCGACATCAGGGGTCAGCGCAACGCCGAGAGTGTGATGGTGGTCCTGGAGAGCGCGGACGGCCTGGCCCTGGCGGGGGTGAAGGCGGGGCATCTGGCCGCGGTGCAGAACGCCGCGCGCGGTGTGGCCGCGCTGCTGCAGATCGTCAGGGACGGGCTGCGGTAAGATGCCGTTCCTCTTCCACCCGCTCGTCGTCCACTTCCCGGTGGCGCTGTGGCTGACGAGCTTTCTCTTCGACCTGGTCTACGCCGGGACGTCGCAACCTTTCTTCGCCGTGGCCTCCCGGTACCTGATTGGGCTGGGGATCCTCGGTGCGGCGGCGGCGATCGTCACCGGATTCGTCGACTACCTGCCCCTCGTGGCGCAGGGCGTCGGCCAGGCCTTCATCGACCAACACCGGCAGCACAGCGTGCTGGCCTACGCGGCCACGGCGCTGTACGCGGGGATCTTCCTCCTGCGCTGGCGTGGACGGACGATGGCCCGGGTGCCGTATGTGACCCTGGCGGCCGCCGCGGCGGTCCTGATCGCGATCACGGGCTACCTGGGCGGGGAGATCCGGAGGGTGATGTGAGCCAGAAGATCCTGGTCGTCGATGACGAGCCTCACATCGTCGAGCTGGTACGCTATAACCTGACCCAGGCCGGCTACGCCGTGGTGAGCGCCCACGACGGCCGCGAGGCCGCGGCCAAGGTGCGTCAGGAGCGTCCCGACCTGGTCATCCTGGACATCATGCTGCCGTACGTGGACGGGCTGGAGGTCTGTCGGCAGATCCGCCGCGAGTCCGTGGTGCCGATCATCATGCTCACCGCCAAGGGCGGCGAACTGGAACGGGTCGTCGGCCTGGAGATCGGGGCCGACGATTACGTGACGAAGCCGTTCAGCCCGCGCGAGCTGGTGGCCCGCGTGCGGGCCATCCTCCGGCGGGCCGCCCCCGAGGCGCGAGACGCGCGGAGCGGGCCGGTGCGCAGCGGGGCGCTGGTCCTGGACGCCGCCACGCACGAGGTCAGCCTGAACGGACGTCCGGTGGACCTCACGGCCAAGGAGTTCGAGCTGCTGCGCCTCCTGTTGAGCCACCCCAACCGCGTCTTCACCCGCGACTTCCTCCTGGAGCACATCTGGGGATACGACTACTACGGCAGCACGCGGACCGTGGACATGCACATCAGCCGGCTGCGGGAGAAGATCGAGGACGATCCGGCCGCCCCGACCTACATCGTCACCGTCCGGGGTGTGGGGTACAAGTTCAAGGCCGCGGACCCGCGCGGCGCGGGAGCGCGGAACTGATGCGACGCTCGATCCGCTGGAACATCACCGCCAGCTACCTGGTGCTCGTCTTCCTGGTCCTGGTGATCTTCACGGCGTACGTCGTGCGGGCGCTGGAGCGGCAGTATGTCAACACCTACGCCTACGTCGTCGCCACCCAGGCCAAGGTGATCTCGCTGATGATGCGGGAGTACGCCGATGACCCGGGGCAGGACCTGGCGCGGCTGCAGGTCATGGTCCAGCAGCTCCGCTGGCGGAAGGACGCGACGATCTCGCTGCTGGACGCCACCGGGCGCTCCCCGGGCGGCACAGTGGACCCGGCCGCGCCCGAGGTCAGAGCGGCCTTCGCCGGCGAAGAGGCGCAATCCGTTCGGACGGACTCCCAAGGGGTCAAGCGTGTCTATGCCGCGGCGCCGATAGTCGGAGCAGACGGCAACGTCGTTGGCGTGGTGCACGTATCGGCGCCGCGCATCTGGGTGCTGCGGCAGTTGCAGCGCATGGCCCCTGCGCTGCTCACCGCCATGCTCCTGGGTCTGACCGCCGCCGTCGTGGTCGGGGCGGCGCTGTCCCGCCGTATCACCCGCCCGCTGCTGGCGTTGGGAGCGGCCGCCGCGCGGATCAGCGCCGGCGACCTCTCCACCCGGGCGCCGGTGCACGGCACGGACGAGCTCGGGGCCCTGGGGCGCACCTTCAACGAGATGGCGGAACGGCTGGAGCAGACCGTCGCCGACATCTCGGACGAACGCAACCGGATCGAGGCCATCGTCGCCGCGATGACGGACGCCGTCGTCGCCACCGACCGCCACGATACGATCATGCTCCTGAACCGCGCGGCGGAGGACCTCCTGCGGGTGCGGCGGGACGACGCGCTCGGGCGTAGCAGCACGCGCGTGTTCGGCACACGGCGCCTGTCGGCGATGCTCCACGAGGCCACGGCCCACGGCCGGGTCACGGCCGAGGAGCTGCCCCCGGGGACGATGGGAGACCGGGTCGTGGAGGCGCACTGCGCCCCCGTGCGGAGCAGCGGCGGCGAGGTGACCGGGGCGGTGGCCGTGCTGCGGGACGTCACCGAGCTGCGACAGACCGAGCGGCTGCGCCGGGAGCTCACGGCGAACGTCTCGCACGAGCTGCGCACGCCGCTGACCTCGATCAAGGGATTCGCGGAGACGCTGCTGGACGGCGCGATGCGCGATGAGGCGACAGCCCGCCGTTTCCTGACGATCATCGACAGCGAGACGGACCGGCTGGTCAAGCTGGTGGACGACCTGCTCGACCTGTCGCTGCTGGAAAGCAAACGGGTCACGCTGGATCCGAAGCCCGTAGACCTCGGCGGGCTGATCGCGCACACCGTGGACAAGCTGCGGCCGATCGCCGACCACTCACAGCTCACCCTGGTGCAGTCCGCGCCCGCGGGCATCGTCGTCTTCGCCGACGCCGACCGGTTGGAACAGGTCTTCACCAATCTCGTGGACAACGCGCTGAAGTACACTCCCCCGGGCGGGCGGGTCGAGGTCCAGGCCCGGCCGGTCAACGGCGAGGTCGAGGTGGCCGTGCACGACAGCGGCCAGGGCATCCAGCCGGAGGACCTGCCGCACGTCTTCGAGCGCTTCTATCGGGCCGACCGCTCCCGGACGCGCGGCTCGGGAGGGACGGGGCTCGGGCTGGCCATCGCCAAGCACATCGTGGAGGCCCACGGCGGCCGGATCAGCGTGAGCAGCCGGCTCAACGAGGGCACGACCTTCAAGGTCACGATTCCGCTGTCGTCGGGCGGCGGGGCGATCCAGTAGATATCGTTCGCGAAGCGCTGCGGCGACCGATGGGCTCAGCCGCCCAGGTACGCCTTGCGCACTTCCTCGTTCGCCTGCAGGTCTTCTGCCGTGCCCGCCAGCGCAATCTCGCCCGTCTGCAGCACGTAACCGCGGTGGGCGACCTGGAGGGCCATGAACGCGTTCTGTTCGACGAGCAGGATCGTGGTGCCCTGCTGGTTGATGCCGGTGATCGTCTCGAAGATCTGCTCGACCAGCACCGGGGCCAACCCCATCGACGGCTCGTCCAGCAGCAGCACCTTCGGTGCTCCCATCAGGGCCCGCCCGATGGCCAGCATCTGCTGCTCGCCGCCGGAGAGGGTCCCCGCCACCTGAGAGCGCCGCTCCTTCAGACGGGGAAACAGCGCAAAGACCCGGTCCAGGTCGGTGGCCATCCCCGTCCGGTCCGAGCGGGTATAGGCGCCCATCATCAGGTTCTCCATGACGGTGAGGCGGCCGAAGATGCGCCGCCCTTCGGGCACCTGGACGACGCCCTTGGCCACGATGTCGTGCGGGTGCAGCGCCCCCAGGTTCTCCTCCCCCAACCGCATCGACCCCTCCCGCGGTCGGAGCAGCCCGGAGATCGTCTTGAGGGTCGTACTCTTCCCCGCCCCGTTGGCGCCGATCAACGTCACGATCTCGCCGTGGTCCACCTGCAGCGAGATGCCCTTCAGGGCGTGGATCTGACCGTAGTAGACGTGCAGGTTCTCGACTTCCAGCAGCGCCATCAGTGCGCCGCGGCCCCCCGCCGGCCGAGATAGGCTTCGATGACGTGCGGGTCGTTCTGCACGTCCTTGGGCGTGCCCTCGGAGATCTTCGTCCCGTAGTCCAGCACCGTGACCACGTCGGAGATCCCCATCACCACCCGCATCTGGTGCTCGATCAGAATGATCGTGATCCCGAGTTCGTCGCGCAGCCGCCGGATGAAGGCCATCATCTCGATCGTTTCCCGGGGGTTCATCCCGGCGGTCGGCTCGTCCAGGAGCAGGAGCTTCGGTTTGGACGCCAGAGCCCGGGCGATCTCGAGCCGGCGCTGCTGCCCATAGGGGAGGTTCTTGGCCAGGAGGTCGCCCTTGCCGCGGAGCCCGACGAACTGGAGCAGTTCGCGGGCCTGCTGGTGGGCCAGCTGCTCTTCGTGCACGGTGCCGGGCGTCCGCAAGATCGCCCCCATCCACCCCGCGCGCAGATGCGGATGCATCCCCACGAGGATGTTTTCCATCGCCGTCATGTTGGCGAACAGACGGATGTTCTGGTAGGTCCGGGCGATGCCCATCGTGGTGATCCGGTCGGGGCTCAAGCCTTCCAGGGGCGTGCCGCTGAACTTGATCGTCCCCTCTTCGGCGCGGTAGAAGCCCGTCACGCAGTTGAAGAACGTGGTCTTCCCCGCGCCGTTCGGGCCGATCACGCTGTGGATCGCCTTCTCCTGGACGTCCAGGTCGAGCTGGTTGATGGCAACCAGACCGCCGAACCGCTTGGTCAGGGCGCGGGAGACGAGCAGGCTCACGCTACGCTTCGCTCCCCGGGAGGATCTCCACCGCTTCGCCCTCCGGCACGCGGGCCACCTCTTCGTGCAGCTCCCGGCGCTGCGCCGCGGCGGGCCACAACCCCTCCGGCCGTAGAATCATCATCACCATCAATACGGCGCCGTACACCAGGAAGCGGTAGTCGGAGAACTCGCGGAGCAGTTCGGGCAGACCGACCAGGGCCAGCGAGCCGACGACCACCCCGGGCAGGCTGCCCATCCCGCCCACGATGATCAGGGCCAGGACGTTGATCGAGACCAGGACCGAGAAGGAGTGGGGAAAGACCGAACCGACCATCACGGCGAAGATCGCGCCGCTCACCCCGGCGAAGACCGCGCCGATGCCGTAGGCCAGCAACTTGACGTTCACGGTGTTGATCCCCATGGCCTGGGCCACGTCTTCGTCCTCGCGCATGGCCATCCAGGCCCGGCCCAGCCGGGAATCACGCAGTCTGGCGGCGACGAAGGCGATGATCGCGCTGGCCCCAACGGTGATGAAGAACAGCTGTTCCGGACCGCGAAACTCGAAGCCGAAGAGCACGGGTTTGGGGATGCCCAGGACGCCCTGCGACCCGCCGAGCCACGGCCGCAGGAAGTCCGACAGCACCATCAGGCGGATGATCTCGCCGAAGCCCAAGGTGGCGATGGCCAGGTAGTCGCCGCGGATCCCCAGGATGGGCAGGCCGAACAGGAAGCCGGAGATCAACGAGACGACCGCGGCGATCAGCGTGGCCGTCCACCAGGAGAGGTTGGCGATGGCCTGGGGGCTGGCCGAGGTCAGAAGGCCCACGGTATAGGCGCCGATCGCCCAGAAGGCGACGAAGCCGATGTCCAGCAGTCCCGCGAACCCCACCTCGAGGTTCAACCCCATCCCCATCAGGGTGTAGAGGCCGACCAGCACCAGGACCTGTGAGAAGAAAGGCCCGACGAACAGCGGCAGCAGGGCGACGAGGGCGATGGCCGCGATGAAGCCGCCGTACTGCAGCCACCTCCGCTGGGTGGGGGCGAGCAGCGCCAGCCGCGTTCTGGCTTTGGGCCGCTGGCGGTGCCAGAAGCCGCTCATCACGGCGCTGACCACGACGATCGCTGAGGCGCCGAACGGCGTCAGGCCGTCAAAGGTGAAGATCGCGTCGCGGATGCGGGCGACCCGCTCGGCCTGGAGGATGAGCAGCACCTGTTCCTGCATCAGACCGATGGCGAGCAGAGTCACCAGCCCGGTCGTGGCGAGGGACTGGACCTCACGCGGCAACTTCGTCAACGCCGCTCCGACCGCCGCCAGGAGGGCGCCGGCGAGGACCAGCCACGGCAGGATCGCGATCCCCCGCCCCAGGGACAGGATGGTGTACAGCTCCGGCGTGGCGCCGACGATCATGGCCCGGAAGTTGACCACGGTGCTCAGGAGGAGCAGCAGCCCGACCATGAGGGCCGCGGTCATCCCGGCCAGGGCGGACGCCGCGAACTGCACCGTAGCTCCCCGGGCCGCGGTCTGGCGGGCCACCGAGAGCCCTGCGGCAAGGATCAGCACCAGGAGGATGGTGTGCCCGCCGGAGATGATGCCGGTGATGATCTGCCGCTGCTGGAGCGCCTCGATCAGGCCGACCAACGAAATGAACAGCGCCCCGGCGCCCCAGAGGAGGCCGGTCCGCACCGCGTGCCGCCAGGGTGATCGAGCGGGCATCGGAGGCTACGCCTTCTTCGTGGCCAGCCGTTCGCCCAGGATGCCGGACGGCCGGAAGATCAGCACCATCACCAGCATGATGAAGGCGGTGACGTCCTTGAGCTGGTACGGGGCCACGATCCCCAGACCGTCCAGGACCAGGATCGGGGCCACGGACTCGATCAGCCCGAGGGCCACGCCTCCCAGCAGCGCCCCCGGGATGTTCCCGATACCGCCGAGCACCGCGGCGGTGAACGCCTTGATCCCGGGATAGAAGCCCATGAAGAAGTGTACCTGCTTGAACACCAGGGCGTAGAGGACGCCGGCCGCGCCGGCGGCGGCCCCGCCGATGGCGAAGGTGATCACGATGATCCGGTCGACGTTGATGCCCATCAACGCCGCCACCTCCATGTCCTCGGAGACCGAGCGCATGGCCGTGCCCGTCTTCGTGCGCATGACAAACAGATACAGCCCGGTCATGAGGATGAGCGCGGCGACAATGACCACGGCTTGCGAACGCAGGATGCCGAGGCCGAAGGGCGTCCACTCGCCTTTGAAGATCTCAAACTCCGGGTAGGCCTGGAACCCGGCGCCGTAGAGACCGCGGATCGCGTACTCGAGGAAGAACGAGGCCCCGATCGCCGAGATCAAGGGGACGAGGCGCGGCGCCCGCCGCAGCGGCCGATAGGCCACGCGTTCCACGAGCAACGCCGTCCCCAGAGAGACCGCCATCGCCACCCCGAGGATGATGGCCAGGCTCACCAGCGGATAACGGTTGAAGATCCCGCGCTGGAACAGCGCCCGCGCGGCGTAGAAGGCGGTGTAGGCGCCCACCATGAAGATGTCGCCGTGAGCGAAGTTGATCATGCGCAGGATGCCATACACCATGGTGTATCCGAGGGCAATGAGCGCGTAGATCGCACCCTGCGACAGTCCGAAGATGACGAAGTCGAACCAGACCTCGCCGGAGTACCGTGCCGCCCGGACCGTCCCGACGACCCCCCAGAAGATGATCAGGACCACGGCCAGACGGAATACCCAGAGGTAGAGATCGACGATGGACAGCCGGCGCCACCACCGGGCTCCCGCCAGTGTGGTCGCGTTGACGCTCATGACCGACGACGCCTCCCTGCCCCCTGCGTCAAGAGGGGATGGGCCGGCACCGCCAGACCCATCCCCTCACCCGTCACAACACCGACGTCTCGCGACGTTTACGGGTAGATCTTCTTCGGATCAGTTCCTGCGTTCCACTTCGCCGGATCCGCCGTGACGTGCTGGTAGACGGCGATCTTCGGATCGGCGCAGTCGCCGGTCCGGGTGCAGGTCAGCGTCCCGGTCAGCCCCTTGAAGTTCCGCGTGGCGAACAGGGCGTCGCGCAGGGCCTTCCGGCCGACGTACAGGTTGCCCGCGGAGTCCTTCTTCGCCACCTTCTCGATCGCGGCGAAGACCATCATCGCCGCGTCGTAGGCGTGGGGGTGGAACGCGGAGAGCGGCTTCTCCCCGTATTTCTTCACGTGCTTGTCGACGAACTTGCCGTAGGCCGGACCCAGCGCCTCAGGAGACAGGTCCGGGCTGCTGTTGTAGACGCCGACCACGGCATCCCCGGCCGCCTTGCGGAAGTCCGGCGAGAACGTGCCGTCCGCCGACATCAGCTTCACGTTGGCAAACCCGGCGACCTCCTTCGCCTGGCGGACGACGAACCCGCCGGCGGCGATGAAGATCGGGAAGTACAGCAAATCGGGCTTGCCGGCGGCGATCTTGGTGAGCACCGGCCGCATGTCCGTGTCGGTCGGCGAGATCGCCTCCTGCGAGGTGATCGTCCCGCCCTGCTTCTTGAAGTTGTCGGCGAAGGCGTTGGCCAGACCCTCGGCGTACGGGCTGCCGTCATGGATTGTCGCCGCCCTGCCGACCTTCAGCACCTTCCGGGCGAAGTCCGCGGCCACCCGTCCCTGCACCAGGTCGTTGTGCGCCGTGCGGAGGTAGCCGTCGTAGTCCTTGGTCCGGTTGGGATCGGTCAGCTTGGGGGCGGTGTTGGAGGGCGAGACGGTGACGATGCCCGCCTTCCAGAGGATGGGGGCGCCGGGCACGGCCTCGCTCGAGCAGGAGCTGCCGATGGCGGCCACGACCGCTTTGTTCGCGGCGATCTTCGTCGCCGCGGCCACACCGCCCTCGGCGTTGCAGCCCGAGTCCTCCTTGATCAGCCGCACCGAGAAGCCCGCCACTTTGCCCTTGTCGGCGATGGCGATCTCGATGCCGCGGTTGCTGTCCACGCCCAGGCTCGCATCAGGCCCGGCGATGACAAGCCAGGAGGCGATGGTGATGGGCTGCCCGCGGTTGACCTTGACGACCCCGATCGGGTCGGTGACGGGACCCACGGTTGCTGCGGGCGCCAGAGGCGCAAAGTAGCCGACGGCCAGCAGCAACGCCATCGTCAACGCTACTGGAATCTGGAGTCGCTTCATCCGCCTATCAACCTCCTCAGGTGATGGAGTGAACCACTCGGCGCGCACTGCTTGCCCTCATTCGGCTGAGCCCTCCCCCCCTTCTCTCCCTCCGCCCCCGGGCGGCGGAGACCCTGGTCGAGACCCCCTTCGCGACCAGGCGGGTAGACGGCGATATCGGTGCGGCGTAGCCGCAGACACGCAGACACGCAGACGGCTGCCCTGAATTGGGAAACGGTTTCGCCGCCTCTCTCCCCCTTCCTCCTCCCCGCCCCGTAGGGAGGAGGAGAGCGACGAGTTTGCGGACCCGGGGAGGCAGGATTCTACGGGTAGATGCCGCGGGTCATGAGCGCGTCCGCGACGCGGCTGATGGCGCGGATCAACGCCGCCGTCCGAAGCGTCGTCCGTTTCTCCTCGGCGGTGCCCATCACCTGGCGGAAGCTGCGCAGGATGATGCGCTCGAGGTTCTGATTGACCTCATCCTCCGTCCAGAAGAACTGCTGCAATCCCTGCACCCACTCGAAGTAGGAGACGATCACGCCGCCGGCGTTGGCCACAACGTCGGGCGCGACCATCACCCCACGGTCGGCGAGCACCTCGTCTGCGCCCGGCGTGACGGGACCGTTGGCTCCCTCCACGATCAGCCGTGCCCGGAGGCGTGGGGCGTTCTCCTCGGTGATCTGCCCCTCCAGGGCGCTCGGCACGAGCACGTCACAGGGCACCTCGAGCAGCTCCTCGTTCGTCACGGGGTCCGCGCCGGGAAAACCGGCGACCGTGCCCCGCGCCTCCTTGTGCGCGGCCACCGCCCGCGGGTCCAGACCGCGCGGGTTGTAGACACCGCCGCCCGTGTCGGAGACGGCGACGATGGTGCACCCCTCGTCATGGAGCAGCCGCGCCGCGATCGAGCCGACGTTGCCGAAGCCCTGCACGGCGACCTTGGCGCCCTTGAGGGTGAGGCCGAGCACCTTCGCCGCCTCGCGCGTGACCAGCATCACGCCCCGACCCGTCGCCTCCACCCGCCCGAACGATCCGCCGATGGAGAGGGGCTTTCCCGTCACCACGGAGGGCGTGGAGTGTCCCCGGTGCATGCTGTAGGTGTCCATGATCCAGGCCATCGTCTGGGGCGTGGTCCCTACGTCGGGGGCGGGGATGTCGCCCTCCGGGCTCATCAGGATGCTGATCTCGGTGGCGTAGCGTCGGGTGAGGTGCTCCAGCTCGTCCCGGGAGAGCTGCTTGGGGTCGACGATGACGCCGCCCTTCGCCCCCCCGTAGGGGAGGCCGACCACGGCGCACTTCCACGACATCCACATCGCCAGGGCCCGGACCTCGTTGAGCGTCACGTCCGGGTGATAGCGGATGCCGCCTTTGGTCGGCCCCAGCACGGTGCTGTGGTGGACGCGGTAGCCGGTGAAGATGCGCACCGAGCCGTCGTCCATCTTCACCGGGAAGTTGACGGTCAGCTCTCGCTTGGGGTAGGCCAGGAACTCGCGGATCCCGCGCTTCAGGGGAAGAAAGTCCGCGGCGGCGTTGAACTGCCGGAGGGACATCTCCCAGGCGTCTTCCTTGGGGGTGATCGTAACCGCCTGCGCTCCCATGGTCGGACCTCCTCAGCGCGCCAGCAGCGATGCCGGCACCAGCTCGATCCCCGCCGAATCGAATTCGCCCAGCATCTCCCCCAGCACCTGCGCGGTGAGCCGCTGGGCGTGCCCGATGGCCACGGCGTCGCCCCTGGTGCGGGCCAGCGCGATCAACCGGCGCAGCTGGGCCCGGATGGCCGCGGCGTCGTCCTCGTTGTCCAGGAAGATCTGCCGTGAGGCGACGCGGATGCCCATCTCCGCGGCCATCTGGCCGGCCACGGTGCGGGGAGAGGTCACGCTGTCGACGAAGAGCAGATGGCGTTCCTTCACCACGCGCAGCACCGCGCGCATCACGCGGGGATCGGCCGTGCCCTTCGACCCCATGTGGTTGTTCACGCCCACGACCCCCGGCATGGAGGCCAGGCTGGCGCGCACGCTGCGCTCGATCTCCGCGTCCGCCATCGCCACGGTAATCCCCCCGGGGCCGAGCGCCTTGCCGGGGTCTTCCGGCTCGAGGGGAAGGTGCAGGAAGACCTCCAGGCCGGCGGTCCGGGCGCGTTCTGCGACCTGGCGCGAGTAGCGCAGCCCCGGCAGGACGGCGACCGTCACGGGGCGCCCCAGGGCGATGATCTCCTCCAGATCCTCCAGGCTGCCGCCCGCGTCATCGAAGATGATCGCCGCCCGGCCGACAGGTTGGGGGCGCGGCGGCTGCACCGGCGAGGGAGGCGGAACCGGCGTGGGAACGATCCGGGGCGCGAGAGGCGGCTGCGAGGTTCGCGAGGGACCGACCGCGGTCTGCGGCCGCGGCTCCCACCGCACATAGCCGGCGGCGGTGGCCAGCCCCAGAGCCAACCCGATGACGGCGACCGCGGAGGCCGCGGCGATCCACGGCGGCGCGCCTGGGACCCTGCGCCGCTTCGCCATCGTCACGCGGCGGCGGGAAGCCGTACGCTGCGCTGGAGCTTCCTTTTGAGGATCTCGATGCCCCGCCGGAGCTGGTCCGCGCGCATCTGATTCAGACGCTGCTCGATCTCCGCCTCGGGCCGCCCCTTGAGCTTCGCGCGAAGCGCCTCTTCCGGCTCACCCACGACGACGTCCGGCGTGAGCCCTTTCTTGCTGATGTCCTGCCCTTTCGGTGTGAGGAACTTCGCAGAGGTGATCGCCGCCCCGGCGCCCATCGGCAGGGGAACGATGGACTGGATGAGGTTCTTGCCGAAGGTGTGGACGCCGACGAGTGTGGCCGTCCCGCTGTCCTGCATCGCTCCGGCCACGATCTCAGACGCGCTCGCGGAGAACTCGTTGACCAGCACCACGGTGGGCAGGGTGACCTTGGCCCCGCGCCTGGACCGCTCCGTGGCCTGGCGGCCGTTGCGATCATAGATATGGAGGATCGGCTGGCCGGCGGGCAGGAACCGGCTGGCCAGGCGGATGCCCTGGTCGAGCAGGCCGCCACCGTTGGTGCGGAGGTCGAAGATCAGGGCCTTCGCCCCCGTCCGGCGGGCCTCCGCCACAAGGCGGTCGAACTCCTCGACCGCCCGCTCGTGGTTGAAGGTGATCAACTTCACGTAGCCGATGCCGGCGCGCCGCAACTCCCCCCGCGTCGCGGCGTCCAGGCCCTCCGGGCCCTCCGCGGCCGTAATCTGAATCCGGGCCCGGACGATGTTGACGTCGAGCTCCCCCTCCCCGCGCCGGATGCGCAGCCGGACGGTGGTGCCCTCCCGGCCGCGGATTCGCGTCACCGCCTCCTGCAGCGACATCCCCCTGGTCGACACGCCGTCCACGACCACGATCCGGTCGCCGGCCCTCAGGCCCGCCCGTGACGCCGGGGTGTTGGTGATCGGCTGGACCACGATGGGGAAGTCATCCTTGACATCGATGTAGATCCCGATTCCATAAAAGAAGCCTTGCGCATCCTGCTGGAACATCTGATAGGCGCGGGGGTCCATGAACCGGGTGTACTGGTCCCCCAGCGCATCGAGCATCCCCCTGGCCGCGGCCAGGAAGAGGTCGTCTGTGCTGCGTTGCGGGCTCGCGCACCGATCCTCCACCCGTTCGAGCATGGCGTAGAACCTGGCCCGGCCGTTGCCGGGCGGCGGAGGAGAGGCGACCTGCCGCGCGCAGCCGGCTCCGGCCGATTCCAGCAGGGCCTTGACGGCGCCGGCGTAGAGTTGATCGTCGGTGACGTCGCGGCGGATGAAGGTGGACTTCACCTGCCGGACCACCTCGTCGAGCAGCGCGCGGCCCTGCCGGTGGGGATCGGGCGCGGTCTGGGCCACGATCGCCCCGCCCAGCGCCAGAGCCAGGACGAAGGTCGCCGTGACGATCAGGGGACGGGAGATCCGCATGCGTGTGCTCACCTCAATCATTCTACCCGCTCACCGGGGGCGTCGCGACCCCGCCGGAAGGGCCTGCGCAGAGGGCACCTAGCGGCGCGCGGGATCGATCGGCCGGCCCTGCACGCGTACCTCGAAGTGGACGTGCGGGCCGGTGCTGTAGCCGGTGCTGCCGATCCGCCCGACGACGTGCCCCCGACGCACATCCGCGCCGGGACGGGTGAGGATCGCGGACAGATGCGCGTACAATGTCGAGAGACCGTCGCCGTGGTCGATGACCACGATCTTCCCGTACCCGCCAAACCAGCCGGTGTAGATCACGCGTCCGTCCGCCGCGGCCTGAACCGGTGTCCCGTAGGGCGCGGCGATGTCCTGTCCGGTATGCATTCGCCGGATGCGGAAGATGGGGTGGCGCCGTATGCCGAAGCCGGAGGTGAACACACCGCGGGCGGGCCAGATGAATCCCGCCAGGCTGCGGGCCAGGGCCACGCTGCGCGGCATAGCCCCCTGCCTGCGGCGGATGAGTGTTTCCAGTTGGCGCGAGTCTTCCTCCAGTTCCCGCACCATCCGCTCGAATGCCGCCCGCTCCTCCTGGAGGCGGGCCAGGGCGCTGCGCTTGGCCCGCTCCTGCATCTCCATTTCGCGCTGCCGCGCTTCCGTCTCGGCGGTCACCGCCTGCAGACGCGCTCCCTCCTGCTGGAGGGTCGCCAGCAGCGCCCGGGATTCCGCGACGTCCTCGGCGTAGGCGTGAATCAGCCGGCCGTCGGCCCGCACGATCGTCGAGACGAAGTGCCAGCGGGTGACAAACTCGGCGACGTCCCCCGCCCCGAGGAGCACGTCCACGTATCCGGTGCGGCCATACAGATAGATGGTGCGCAGCCGCCCCGCCAGCCGGGCCCGGTGCGCGTCCAGCCGCCGCTCCACCTCCGCCAGACGCGCCGCCGCGGTCTGAGCGGCGGCGCGGGACCGGGCCAGCTCGTGGCTCAACTCACGCAACCGCTGCTCGGTCGCCTCGCGCGAGCGGTCGACATCCTCGAGCGCCGAGAGCACGCGCCTCTCCTCGCGTCGTACTTCCCGCAGCCGCCGCCTGGAATCCGTCAGCCTGTCCAGCAGGCGCTGTAGCTGTGTCCGGCTGTCGGCAGCCGCGGTCGCGGCTGGGGGAGGAGCGGCGGGTGCCGCCCCCGCCGGCGGCACGGCCAGCAGGACCGCGAGGAGGACGGAGGCGACCGGTGCTCTCATGCGGTAAGGAATCGCCGGATGGCGATGAGACTGCCGGCGGCGCCCACGGTGAGTCCCGTCGTCATCACCGAGATCAGGAGCCGTCCCGCCGCCTCGCCCAGGGTGGCCACGGGGAGGAACGGCATCGTGGCCTGCAGGCGGAGGACGCCCAGCGCATAGATCCCGGACAGGACGACGGAGGCCAGCGCGCCGGCCGCCGCACCCTGGAGGACGCCTTCAATGAGGAACGGCCAGCGCACGAACCACCGTGTCGCCCCTACCAGCTGCATGATCTCGATCTCCCGCCTGCGGGCGATGATCGTCAGCCGGATCGTACTGACCACGACGATCAGCGCCACGGCGGCAAGGAACAGGGTGAGGAGGGCCCCCAGCGTGCGCACCCCGCGGGTCAACGCAAGCAGGCGGTCCACGACCTGCCCGCCGTATCCGACGTCGCTGATCCCGGGCAGCTGCGCCGCCGCCCTGGCCACGGCCGCCGCCTGTTTCGCATCGGCCAGCGTCAGTTCCAGGGAGTCGGGCAACGGGTTCGTGGCAACGAGGTCGGCGAATGCCGCGCCCTCCCCCAGATGTTCCCGCAGCCGCTCGAGGGCGACGTCCCGCCCGACGAAGCGGACGGACTGCACACCCGGGAGAGCGGCGACCGCGGCCTGCACCCTGCCGACCTCCGCCGGAGGCATCCCGTCGCGCAGAAAGGCCACGACCTGCACCTGCCCCTCTACCGCGAGGGCGACCTTCCGGAGGTTCAGACCGAGGAGCACGGCCGCCCCGACGACGAGCAGGGCCACCGTGATCGTCGTCACCGCGGCCGCGGTCATGAGCCCGTTGCGGCGGAAGCTGGCCCAGGCGTCGGCGACGAACGACGCGCCGGTCTCCAGCACCCCGGGCCTACGCGTCCGGGCCATACAACCCTCGCGGCTCATCGCGGACGATCCGCCCCTCGGTCAGCTGCACGACGCGGCGGCGCAGGATGTCCACGACCGTCTTGTTGTGCGTGGCCATGATCACCGTTGTGCCACGCAGGTTGATGCGCGAGAGTACCTGCATGATCTCCCAGGAGGAGTTCGGATCGAGGTTTCCCGTGGGCTCATCGGCCAGCAGCAAGGGCGGATCGTTGACGATGGCGCGGGCGATGCTCACCCGCTGCTGCTCCCCGCCGGACAGTTCATGCGGCATCGCGGCGGCCCGGTCGGCCAGGCCGACCAGGTCCAGGGCGCGCATCACCCGCGGGTGGATCTCGGCGGTGGGCGCCCCGATGACGCGCAGGGCGAAGGCCACGTTCTCGAAGGCGGTGCGCGCGGGCAGCAGCTTGAAGTCCTGAAAGATGACTCCCAGCCCGCGCCGCAGGCGGGCTACTCCGCGCGGGGGCAGGCGGCCGACGTCGCGGCCGGCAACGTAGACGCGCCCGCCGGTCGGGGTCTCCTCGCGGTACATCAGCTTCAGCAGGGTAGACTTGCCGGTTCCGGTGGGGCCGACGACGAAGACAAACTCGCCGCGGTCGATGCGCAACGTGACGTCGCGGAGCGCGACGACGCCGTTGGGATAGAACTTGCTGACGTCCTGAAGCTGGACCATCCAGATGCTCCGACGAAAGGTGCGACGTCTGCGGCGATGTGTTCAGAACGCCCTTCGACCGAACGCCGGGGGTTGGTTCTACGAAGCGGCGGGTTCTCCTCCTGGGACGCGCAGCGGCCACTGCGCGAGCGCCGCGCGCAGCCGTTCACTGGTCAGGTCCAGCCCGATCGGCGTCACGGAGATCTGTCCCTGGGCCAGCGCCCAGGAGTCGGTTCCCACCTCATCTGGTTGCGGCGCCGGCTCGCCCGTCAACCAGTAGTAGGCCCGGCCGCGCGGGTCGGTGCGCTTTTCCAGCCGGCTGATGTAACGCTTCGTTCCCTGCCGCGTGATGGCCACGCCCCGGATCTCCTCCCGCGGCAGGTTGGGAACGTTGACGTTGAGCAGCGTGTCCTCGAGTAAACTCTGGGTCAGGATGGCCTGGGCCAGGTGGACGGCGAACTCCGCGGCGATGGAAAACTCGGGGTTGCGGAAGCTCCCGATGCTGACCGCGATGCTGGGCACGCCGAAGATCGCCCCTTCCATCGCGCCGGAGACGGTGCCGGAGTAGGTCAGGTCCCGCCCCATGTTGGGGCCGACGTTGATGCCGGAGACGACGACATCCGGGCGGGCGCCGAGAAGGTCGAGGATGCCGAGGGCCACGCAGTCCGCCGGCGTGCCGTTCGTGGACCAGGCCCGGGCCGGCGAACCCGGGATCCCCGCTGGCGCGGCGCGCAGCGGCTTGTGCAGGGTGATGGCATGGCCGGTGGCGCTGCGCTCGTGTTCCGGGGCGACGACGTAACTGGTGGCGACGCGGTCGAACGCCCGGACCAGCGCGGCCAGCCCCGGCGAGGAAATGCCGTCGTCGTTCGTGATCAGGACGCGCACGAGACGGTCACCGCTGGGGCTCGGGTCCCCGGACCGAGTCGTCGATCCACCGCAGGTACTCCGGATTGCCGCCGGCGATCGGCATGGCGATGACTTCGGGGACGCTGTAACTGTGCAGGGCGCAAACGCGCCGCTGCAACGGTTCGAGCAGATCGTCCCGCGTCTTCATGATGAGGAGCGCCTCGCCGGCCTGCTCGATCTTCCCCCGCCACCAGTACGTCGAGGCGACGGCGCTCACCAGATTGGCGCACGCGGCGAGTCGCTCCTCGACCATGGTGCGACCGAGCCGTGCCGCTTCCTCACTGGACGCCGCCGTCACGAACACGACGATGTGTCCCATCACGCCTCCTCGAGGGCGCGGCCGAACGCCTCCGCCGCCTCCGCGTTGAACCCGACGAAGATGATGGTCTTCAGCGTGCTCTCCCCGCGCAGGCAGGCCACCGTCTCCTCGATCATGAGCTGCGCCGCCTCGTCCGCGCGGAGGCTGGAGCGGGTGGCGGAGCGGATCGCCGCCGCGCTCGTCGTGAGGTCCTGCCCCATGGTCGCGGCGTGGATGACGTGGCGGCACGGCAGCCGCCCGGCCCCGGTGACCACCGCCTCTCCCATGCCGATCGGCCCCAGGGCCACGGCCTCCTGCTCGATCTCCGCGCCGCCCGCGCGCTTGATCGCTCCGGCCACGCCGCCGCCCATCCACAGGTGCGTGTTTGCGGCGTTGACGATGGCGTCGACCTGGAGGCGGGTGATGTCGCCTTGCTGAACCGAAACGGTGGTGCGGCCGAAGCGGCGTTCCATGGCGGCCTCAGTCGGCGGCCGCGGGGAGGCGTCCGCGCTAGTCCTGCTCCCTCCACCAGTCGGGGGAGATGTCCTTGTCCCGGGTGAACTTGCGGACCTGCGGGCGCGTGCCGGCGCGCTCCTTGGCCACGCGGGCGCGCAGCTCCTCGTACTCCCGCAGGCCGGTCAGCACCTTGAGGGTATTCCAGGCCGCCTCCTCCACCTGCTCGCCGTCGTGCAGGATCAGCTGGACCAGGGGATCGACGACGCGTTTGTCGCGCAGCCGCGCCATGATCCGGATGGCCAGCCGTTTGACGTCCACATCTTCATCGGCCAGCGCCTTCACCAGGTGGTCGAGCGCCGCCTCACCGAGCAGGGCGAAGAGCGCCTTGAGGGCAAAGCGACGGACTTTGCCGCTGGGGTTGTCCAGGGCCTCCACGAGCTGCCTGGTGACCTCATCCCGCGGGCGCGCCTGCAGCCCCTCGACAACCTCCCGCGGCAGCGAGACCTCGCGGTCGGCGGTGTGGGGGATCTCCAGCACCCCCCGCTCCTCCAGGCGGGCGATCGTCGTCACGACGCCCTCCTGCATCCGGGGGTCGTCCAGGAAGAGGTGGGCCAGCGGCGCGGCGACCCGCTTGTCGCCGATCCGACCAAGCACGGAGATGGCGGTGAGCCGGACATACTGGTTCTCGTCCGCGATCATCCCGAGCAGCGGGTCGATCGACCGCGACCCCATGTCGACGAGGATCTTCCAGACCTGGTTGCCGATGCGACGCCGGAGGTTCCGGTCCTTGAAGGCCTCCATGAGCGGCCCCACGGCCTCCGCGCCGACCCGCACCAGGGCGTCGGTGGCGGCCAGCTGGAGGGACCGCTCGCGGCGGGCCAGCACGCGGATGAGGGGTTCCACCGCCCCGGCGTCCCGCATGTCGCGCAGCCCGTTCACCGCCTGCAGGACGACCTGCTCCGACCGGTCGCCCAGGGCGATCCGCAGGGCCTCCATCGCGGCGGCCCCGCCGATCCGGCGCAGGGCCATGACCGCGCTCTTGCGCACGTACTCGTCGGAATCCTGGAGGGCGCCGGCCAGTGCCGCGACGGCGCGCTCGTCGCCCAGCTTGCCGAGCTGGTGCGCGGCGTCGCTCCGCACGGTGACATCGGCGCTGCGCAGGCGCGCGATCCACCGCTCGAGATCGGTGTCCGGGGCGGCCTCGGGCATGAAGACGGTCCTCCTGCTGATATCATAAAGAACTTCTGGGCGCCGCTGAAAGTATCCTCTGCTTGAATGTTCCCCTGGCCGGGGCTATACTAGGTCGGAAATGCGCTTCTACGCGTCCAGGCAGGAGGTGAACGCGCACCAAGGTGCCTGATCGCACGGAGCTGGGCGACGTCGCATCCACCACACCTCGCTTCGCCCACGAATCCGAAGAAGAGTTGGCCCGCCTGCTCGACTTCTACGGAATCCGCTGGGAGTACGAACCGCGCAGCTTCCCCCTGGAACGCGATGCCGAGGGACGCGTCACGGAGAGCTTCAGCCCGGACTTCTACCTCCCCGATTTCGACCTGTACATCGAGCTGACCACCCTCAAGCAGAGCCTGGTCACGCGCAAGAACCGCAAGGTCCGCCGCCTCCGCGAACTCTACCCCGAGGTGCGGCTGAAGATCTTCTACGGCCGCGACTACCGCAGCCTCCTCTTCAAGTACGGCCTGGCCAAATGACGCCGCATGACCACATCGAGCGCGTGCTGTTCTCGGAAGGCGAGATCCGCGCGCGGGTCGGCGAACTGGCCGCGGCCATCTCCGCCGATTACGCGCAGACGCCGCCGCTACTGGTCAGCGTGCTGAAGGGCGCCCTGTACTTCGTGGCCGATCTGACCCGGGCGATCACTATCCCCACCGCCCTGGACTTCATGGCGATCACCTCCTACGGCTCGGCCCAGGCCACCTCCGGGGCGGTGCGCCTGATCAAGGACCTCGACGAGGAGATCAGCGGCCGGCACGTCCTGCTGGTGGAGGACATCATCGATACCGGGCTGACCGCGGCCTACCTGCTCCGCACCCTGCGCGCCCGCGACCCGGCCAGCCTGCGCATCTGCACGCTGCTGGACAAGACGGCGCGGCGGATCGTGGACACGCTGCCGATCAGCTATCGCGGATTCGAGGTCCCGGATATCTTCGTGGTGGGGTACGGGCTGGACTACCGGCAGCTCTACCGCAACCTGCCCTACATCGGGGTGCTCAAGCCTGAGGTCGTCGCCGCCGCGCCCTGACTAGCGCACGCGTTTCTGGGCGAGCTCGAGGCGGAAGACGAAGCGGACGATCCGCTGACGGTCCTCCTCGGCGACGCTCGTGAACTGGCTGCCCACCAGGTATCGTGACCCGCGCAGCATCTCCCGCACGTACTTCGCCTGACACTGAGCCTTGATCGGCGTCCGTCCGTCCGGGATGTTCAGGGAGATCGCGAACAGCGTCCCTTCCACGAACGGGGGAAGCTCGCCGAAGAGCAGGCTCACGCCACCGCCGCTGACGTCCTTGGTCACGCAGCGCAGCTGTTGGCCGTTCCACTCCAGCTCGGCGTTCAGGCTGGCATCGCGGCGGACGTAATCCCGCCGCTGGGTGCGCACCGCCTCCCCGGTCAGGCGGATCGTGATCCGCCCCTCGGGCTCGGCGGTGATCTCCCGCACCCGACCCTCCTCCTCGTACAGCCCGTCCTTGCGCACGAAGGTCACGCGGACGTCCGCGTCGTGGGCGAACAAGCCGTCCTCCTCCAGCGCCACGGCGAGGCTGAGCAGGTGCTCGTCGGCGATCTCCCGCACTTCGCCGGCGTACGTCTCGCCGGCGGGCAGGATCTCGACCATCACACGCTCTCCAACTCTGGGCCGATACATCCGGCCCTCCTTCCCATTCAGCGGCATGAAGGATGCGCAGGCGCACGGCGACGCAGGGTGGAGGATCTTCCACCACTGCGTCGCATGATTTCCTGAGTTGTTCCCCCGAGCCGTCCCCTCATGTTGGCCTGCCCCGCCTTAGTGCTTCCTAGACGAGCGGCGGCAGGCGCTGGGGAGATAACAAGCAAGGCGGATGCCACGCGAGGAGCGGGCGGGCAGAGCACTTCACTGCGGCACAACTCTGCCTACGCCACGCGGTTCAGTGCTCCTTGAGCCTCTTCCGCAGTCCGCGCCGCGGATCCCAGATCATGGTCCGCTGGCCGCCGCCGAACCGGATGAAGGCGGCCTGGTGGATATCAACAGAAAAGAAGTGAAACTCCGGCTCGTCGGGCGCCCAGTCGATCCGCGCCTTGATCGCGTCGCGGAACACCTGGCGCAGAGACGGATCCGTGTCCGCGGGGAGCCATCCCGGCGAATCGTGCCAACGAGCACCAGTTGATCCTTCGTGAATCGGCTGCGTGTGATCTCCGCCAGCTCTGGACACGCCTCCGTGAACTGATCCCAGCGCATTGTCTTGATCCTCCCTCCGCGCGACGGCGTCTGCCGGGAGGGACAGCCCCCGTGGATGTGCTATCTATTAAGGGATCGCCGTGACCGTCCTCGACATGGATGCGTTTGCGCTCTCCGTCATCATCGCTGTCCTGGCCGGGGGCTTGGCCCTCACGCTGGCCGCTGCCGTCCTCGCCGCGGCGCCGGAGCGGCGGGCCAACCGCCTGCTGGCCGTGGTCCTGCTCAATGAAGCCGTCGCGGTCAGCGGGGCGCGCCTTGCCGTTGTGCTTGGCGCGCCCTGGACCACGGTGTTCACCCTGCTCACCCCGTTCGCAGTCGGGGCCTTCCCCTTCCTCTACTTGATGCTGTTGCCGATCCTCCAAACGCCCCTCGTGACCTGGCTGCGGCGGCCTCACGCCCAGATCAACCTGGGCGCGCTGGCCGTCGTCATGGGCACGGCCAATACCCTGGCCGTCATGTCGGCGGGACCGCCGGGCAGCGATCTCCTGCCGACGCAGTTCGCCCCGTGGGCGATGGCCGTCGTGCTCGGCGACTACTCCTTCGTCGCGCTCGTCGCCCTGTTTGCGCTGGCCGCGGCCCTCGATGCCCTGCGCCGTGCTCCGGCCACCTCCGCGCTGCGACGCCGGGCCAAGGCGTTCGCCATCTCCTTCAGCGTGCGTGATGCGCTGGCGGCGCTCGGCCTGATCGCCGTGGTCCTCGGCGGTGCCTCCGGCGGGGTGATGATCGGCCGCCACCAGGCGCCGGCGGTGATGCTCGGCGAAGGGCTGGCCCGCCTCGGCACGATCCTGGCCATGCCGTTGCTCGCCTACGGCATCCTGCGCACCCAACTGTTCGACATCGACATCCGACTCTACCGCGGCGTGCGCCGCGGGACCGTGGTCACCGCGTTCCTCGTCGTGTTCTTCGTCGTGTCGAAATTGATCGAGGTCTACCTGACCCGATCGGCCGGCTGGTTCGGCGGAGCGGTCGCCGCCGGTCTCCTGCTGTTTGCGACGCCGCGCCTGAACAAACTCGGCGACC